>OHUJ01000099.1_pt1 | contig 51505 bp, 45 predicted proteins | sample 1579241 | NCBI WGS metagenome assembly OHUJ01 (sample SAMEA3882547, study PRJEB24775) | human gut metagenome | biome: human-associated habitat; feature: intestine environment; material: feces | place: Netherlands | collected 2009/2010
GGAAAATTATAGATAGAAAAAGGGTGCGTCATGGACTTATGACACACCCTCTTTTTTTAATTAATATTGTCTCAACGCCCCGAGCAATTCGGCATTCTCTGTCTTGTTTCCGATGGTGATTCTCAGACAGTTGCCGCAAAGCTGAACCTTATTGCGGTTTCTTACGATGATGCCCTGTGCCACCAGATAATCGTAGATGGCCTGCGCATCCGTAACCTTCACCAGGAAGAAGTTGGCATCCGTAGGATAAACCTTCACGGTGATAGGCAGATCCAGGAAGGCAGCCATCACCTTCGAACGCTCCTGAAGAATGTTCTTCACCCACTCATCCACCTTCAGCGGATTCTTCAAAACCTCAAGTGCCTGCTGCTGGGTAAGCAGATTCACATTATAAGGATACTTCACCTTATTGAATATATCAATAATCTCCTTGCTGGCAAACGCCATACCCAGACGAAGTGCAGCACAACCCCATGCCTTACTCATCGTATTGAGCACGATGAGATTAGGGAAATGCTTCAGCACACCACGGAAGGTGCGCTCAGACGAAAAATCGCTATAAGCCTCATCCACGATAACAATACCATCAAAGAGACGAAGCACCTCTACGATAGCCTCACGATTGATGTGATTGCCCGTCGGATTATTAGGACTGCAGAACCATACCACCTTGGTATTCTCATCGCAGGCATCAATGATCTTCTCGGCAGAAATCTGATAGTTCTCATCGAGCAACACAGAGCGATACTCAACGTCGTTCACATCGGCACACACCTCATACATACCGTATGTAGGAGCGATGGCTACCACATTATCCTTGCCAGGACGACAGAACACACGGTAAACCAAGTCGATGGCCTCATCCGAACCATTGCCCAGGAAAATCTGGTCTTCTGCTACCCCCTTGATCTTACTCACCTGCTTCTTCAGTTCCACCTGCAGTGGGTCAGGGTATCGGTTATAAGGGTCGTTATAGGGATTCTCGTTGGCATCGAGGAAGACGCGGGCATTTCTGCCAGCGAATTCCGTGCGAGCGCAACTGTAAGGTGCCAAGTTCCAGATGTTTTCTCGGCACAAGTCTTTTAAATCTTTCATTCCTTACTTTTATTTTAGACTTTTTACTCTCAATCTCATGGCGTTGGCATGTGCCTCCAACTGCTCGTTCTCCGCCATCGTCACCACAGCATCACCTATGTTACGAATACCTTCTTCCGTGAGATGCTGGAAGGTGATCTTGCGGTTGTAACTGTCGAGGTTCACGCCATTGTAAGCCAGTGCATAGCCATGGGTTGGCAGGGTATGATTGGTACCGCTGGCATAATCGCCGGCACTCTCACATGCATAGTTGCCCAGGAATACGCTGCCCGCATTCACCACTTTCTCGGCAAGCTGCTCATAATCAGCAGTTGCAATGATGAGATGCTCAGGGGCATAGGTATTGCAGAGATCGATGGCTTCCTCTTCGTCCTTCACGAGAATGAACTTGGAGTTGTCCAATGAGGTCTGCGCCATCTCCTTGCGTGGCAACTGCTCCAACTGCACTTCCACTTCCTTCTTCACATCTTCCAAAACCTTCTCGGAGGTAGTGATGAAGAAAACCTGTGAGTCGAAGCCGTGCTCAGCCTGCGACAAGAGGTCGGCAGCTGCAAAGACAGGGTTGGCTGTTTCATCTGCGATGAGACAAACCTCTGAAGGTCCTGCCGGCATATCGATAGCCACGTCGTGGAGAGAAACCTGCTGCTTGGCAGCCATCACAAACTGGTTGCCCGGACCGAAGATCTTATATACCTTAGGCACGCTCTCCGTACCGTAAGCCATCGCACCGATAGCCTGTACACCACCTGCCTTGAAGATCTTGCTCACACCAGCAATCTTTGCCGCCATGAGGATAGCCGGATTCACCTTACCTTCCTTGTTAGGAGGAGTGCAGAGAACAATCTCCTTGCAACCGGCAATCTTGGCAGGAGTGGCGAGCATCAATACGGTGCTAAACAAAGGTGCAGTACCACCAGGGATATATAATCCCACCTTCTCTATCGCCACGCTCTTCTGCCAGCAGGTGACACCTGCACAGGTTTCCACCTTCTTACCCTCAAACTTCTGGCTCTGATGGAATGCGGCAATGTTATGATGGGCGAGGTGCAAAGCGTCTTTCAGTTCTTGAGAAACCAGTTGCTCAGCCTCTTCGATTTCAGCCTCAGTCACAGCCAAAGAATCGAGATGGGCATGATCAAACTTCTCCTCGTAACGCTTCACGGCTTCATCGCCATGGTTCTTCACATCGTCGAGTACACCTTGTACGGTCGCATTCAACTGCGATACATCCAGGTGTGGGCGTTCTACTATCTCGCTCCATTCCTCCTTTGCAGGATACTTTATTACCTTCATTCCTTATTATAGTTTGAAATTTATTAATACATTGAACTTGATTAACACATTGAACTTTGAGATTTGAACTTTGAACTGTTTGATATGTATTTATAACTGTATAGAAACAGCAAGGCTAATCATAAAGTTCTATGTTCAATGTTTACAATATCATCTTTTCGATTGGTGTCACCAGGATACCCTGTGCACCGAGTTCCTTCAACTTACCGATGATTTCCCAGAAACGCTTCTCATCGAGAACGGTGTGGATAGAGCACCACTCCTCGTCAGCCAATGGGATGATGGTAGGACTCTTGATACCTGGCAATACCTGGGTAATCTCCTCTACCTTCGCCTTAGGGGCATTCATCATCACGTACTTCTTGTCCTGTGCAGAACGTACAGCCTCGAAGCGGAACAGCATCTCGTTCAAAATCTGATGCTTCTCTTCATCCATCTGCCAGTTGCCGATGAGCAGAGCCTCGCTCTTCATCACTACCTCTACCTCGGCAAGGTTGTTGCTTACCAGTGTAGAACCAGAGCTGACAATATCAAAGATACCATCTGCCAGACCGATACCCGGGCTAATCTCCACAGAACCGGTGATAACGTGGATGTCGGCATTGATATTGTTCTTCTTCATGAAGTTGCGCAGGATGTTAGGATAAGAGGTAGCAATCTTCTTGCCATCAAACCACTGCAATCCTGGATAATCAATCTTCTTAGGGATGGCAAGACTCAAGCGGCACTTGCTGAAACCCAATCGGTCGATAATCTGTGCGTTTTCACCACGCTCCATAAACTCATTCTCACCCACGATACCGATGTCGGCAACGCCTGAGGCTACGCTCTGAGGAATATCGTCATCGCGGAGATAGAGCACCTCGAGAGGGAAATTACTTGCCTGCACCAGAAGAGTGCGCTTTGAGGCGCTTACCTTGATGTCCGCCTCTGCTAAAAGATTCATTGTGTCGTCGAACAGACGACCTTTACTTTGTACTGCTATTCGTAACATATTTCTGTATTTTGTTTGAAAAACATTGCAAAAGTACATAAAATTGTTAGAATATGCAAATAATTTCGTACTTATATGCTTTTTTTTCGTACTTTTGCAGTCGCAATGAGAAAAAAGTTATATTTATACGCATTATATTCGCTGTTTTTGCTTGCCAGTTGCGCTGACAAGAAACCGCAACAGGAACTCACTCCCTGGGGAACTCCCGTGGGCGAAGTGGAGGCTATGGATGGTTCTGACGAAGACGGATCTGACGAAAACGCAGCAGATGGCGATGCCAGTGCTCAGGCTCAGCAACGGGGGCTGTCGCTGTCGGATATCCAGGACAATGGCGAGCTGATCATGCTCACCGTGAATGGTCCTACCACCTATTATGATTACCATAACCATGGAATGGGTCTGCAGTACCTGCTCTGCGAGAAGTTTGCCCAGCAGATTGGTGTGTCGTTGAGAGTGGAGGAATGCAAGGATACTACCGAGATGATTCAGAAACTTCAGAAGGGAGAAGGCGACATCATCGCCGTTCCCCTGCCCCGCCATATATTAAAAGGTGGAAAGTCATCGGCAGGAAAATCGGTTGCCGGAGATAGCAAGACTACCAATCTGCTTTTCTGCGGCGTAACGCCCGACAAAGGCAAGACACAATGGGCAGTGGTTGGCGGCAACAAGAGTATCGCCGACACCCTGAACGGATGGTTCAAGCCGAAACTGATAGCCGAGGTAAAGAAGGCAGAATCCTTCCTTCTCTCTACGGCAAGCATCCGCCGACATGTATATTCTCCTTTCCTCAACCGTTCCAAGGGAGTAATCTCCCGCTACGACCACCTCTTTATGAGATACAGCGGAACGGCCCGTATGGACTGGCGACTGATGGCTGCACAGTGTTACCAGGAGAGCTGCTTCGACCCGAATGCCAAATCATGGGCTGGTGCCTGCGGACTGATGCAGATCATGCCATCTACCGCTGCTCACTTGGGATTGCCGATGAGTGCCATCCACGATGCAGAGGCGAATGTGGCAGCTGCAGCCAGATACATGGCAGAACTCCAGGGACATTTCTCGGATGTAGGCGATCCGGCACAGCGTGCGCTCTTCGCCTTGGCTGCCTATAATGGCGGTTTCCATCATATCCGTGATGCAATGGCTCTGACGAAAAAGCATGGCGGCAACCCACAGAACTGGGGACATGTAAGAGAATACGTGCTGCGCCTGACCCAGCCCGCCTATTATGGTGACCCTGTAGTGAAATATGGCTATATGCGAGGCACCGAGACGGCAGATTATGTAGATAGAATCCGTGCCCGCTGGAGCGAGTACTGCGGTGGAGCCAGCTTCCACGAGAGCTATCGGGGCGGCAACCGTGGACCAGGCATCGGAAGAGGCACCGACTCCTTCAATGGAGCACCGGTGAAATCAAAGAGAAACTATCAAAGGAAATACCATATATAATGATAAAGGCTTCTGCGAATCCGCAGAAGCCTTTATCATTATTTCAAAACTTCATCGAGCAAGGTGTAGAATGCAGGATCCTCACCCACGATGGTCTTCACGATCTTGCCGTCAGGACCCACAACTATCTTGGTTGGGAAACCCTGGATACCATATTTATCCAGAAGATCGCTACCCTTTGGATTATACACGTGAATCCAAGGCAACTGATGCTTCTCTACGGCAGCCTTCCACTTAGCCTCGGTATCGTTGCAGTCAACACCCAGGATTTCGAATTTACCCTTATACTTCTCGTAGTACTCCTTCATTTTAGGCATACCCTTGATACACCAACCGCACCATGAGCCCCAGAAGTCGATGACAACATACTTGCCACGGAGACTAGAGAATGTAAATGGCTTGCCATTGATGTCGTTCAATGTAAAGTCAGGAGCATCTATACCGGAAGCCTGCAACTTCTTAGCCTTCTCATCAGCCTCTGCACGCTTCTTAGCCATATCAATAAAATACTGATAATAGGCCTTCATTCTTCCATTCTTCACATTCTCAGAGAGCAAGCCCAGAAGTTCCTTCATCTGGTCGTAATCATCCATCTTCTCGAAAAGTGTGGCACATGCCTCATTATCAGGGTTCTGCTTGACGAAAGCAAAGATTTTCTCCGTTCTAGCCTTCAGCAAAGCAGGCATCTTCTTCTCATACTCATTCATGATGACCTCACGGTCTTCACCATTCTTCGTGCGAGCATTCAGAGATTCAGAATACTCCTTCAAGTCCTTCTCGGCAGACTCCATCATCAAATCAACCTCATGATACTGCTGATAGAACTTGCTACCGGCAACATCGAAACGGGTAGCGAAATCACCCTTTATCTCAGCCTTCTCGCCTGGCACGCAAGGGAAGTTGAACATCTTTCTTTCCAAACCACGATAGGTCTTTGGTGTCAAGAAAGCACGGTTTGACACCTTGGTAAGGTTATCAGAATAAGTAAACTTACCATTCTTAACCAAGATGGTATCCATCTTCACATCACGGCCTTTGAACACGATTACAGAATCGGTAGCAAAGTTCTTCAAATCCACTTTTACCTGAAAGTTGCTCTTCTGAGCCATTGCAGCTGTTGATGCCAGCACCAAGGCTGCACTCAAAATCATTTTCTTCATTTGCTTTATGTTTTATCTTTTATATTTCCACATTAACTTTTATCTATACCTTAATTATATAAGGCATCCTTATTCCTCATACTCCGTAGTATCCTCAATACCTGCCGCAGCCAGTGCTTCCTTGCGCTCCACGCAGGTACCGCACTTTCCGCAGTGCTTCTCGCCACCCTTGTAGCAGCTCCAGGTCTCGGCATAATCAATGCCGAGCTTCTTGCCGATGGCAGCAATCTCGCCCTTGGTGATGTTGGTATAAGGAGCCACCACGCGAACATCTACGAAGGTGCCAGCCTCGGCTGCCTCATCGATTGCCTTGATAAATTCAGGGCGACAATCCGGATAAATGGTGTGGTCGCCGCCGTGATTGGCAATGAGCACCTTCTTCAAGTTGTTGCTCTCAGCGATACCGATGGCGATACTCAGCATGATACCATTACGGAAAGGCACCACGGTAGATTTCATATTCTCATCGGCATAATGTCCCTCAGGGATGGCATCGGCACCTTCCAGGAGAGAGCTCTTGAAATACTGATGCATGAATCCCAGATCGATGGTGATATGCTTGATACCCAGTCGCTCGCAGTGCATTTTGGCGAAAGGAATCTCCCGCTCGTTGTGATTACTGCCATAATTGAAACTGATACCCAGGGCTATCTCGTCCTTCTTGTCATAAAGCAGGGTAATGCTATCCATACCGCCGCTCACAATAATTACTGAATCCTTCATTTACTTTGAACTTTGAATTTTGAACTTTGAACTGTTTGATTACTTTTCCTTTGAACTTTGAATATCCAAAGTTCCCTATCCGAACAGGCAGCGGAATGCCTCTTCCACCTTCCTTACGGGATGAATCTCTATCTGATACTTCTTATGGTCGAAACCATGATAATTATATTTCGGAATGATGATATGCTGGAATCCGAGCTTCTCTGCCTCAGCGATACGCTGCTCAATACGGCTCACCGGACGAACCTCGCCACTGAGTCCTACCTCGCCACACATACACCAGCCCTGCTCTATCGCTGTATCCACATTGCTGCTCAATACCGCAGCCAGCACACTCAGGTCCATCGCAGGGTCAGTTACTCGCAAGCCTCCCGCAATGTTCAGGAACACATCCTTCGCCATCAACTTGAAGCCCACTCGCTTCTCCATCACCGCCAGGAGCATGTTCAGTCTTCGCTGGTCGAAGCCCGTTGCCGAGCGCTGCGGAGTTCCGTATGCCGCTGTGCTCACCAGAGCCTGTGTCTCCACCAGGAACGGGCGCACACCCTCAATGGCAGCACTGATGGCTACACCAGACAATCCGTCGTGGTCTTCCGTAAGGAGCAGTTCCGACGGATTGCTCACCTGTCTCAATCCTCCCTGCAGCATCTCATAGATACCGAGTTCCGAAGTGCTTCCGAATCGGTTTTTGATGCTTCGCAGGATGCGGTACATATAATGCTGATCACCCTCAAACTGGATGACGGTATCCACGATATGCTCCAGAATCTTCGGACCTGCCAGGGTTCCCTCCTTATTGATATGTCCAATCAGGATGACAGGGATACCGCTGGTCTTGGCAAATCTCAGGAGCGATGCAGCACATTCACGCACCTGTGAAACCGAACCCGGCGAACTATCCACACTCTCTGTAGCAATGGTTTGTATAGAATCGATAACTATCAGTTCTGGAGCCACTTGCTGAATATGGGAAAAGATTTTCTCCAACTGCGTCTCACAGAGAATGGTGATATGATCGAAGGCATTCTCCGGTGGGGTTCCTGCTAACGAAACAACGTCTTCTGCCGAAGTTCCCTTCAGCATCGCCTGTCCCTTCGCCAGTCTGTCAGCTCTCAACTTAATCTGATGAGCACTCTCCTCACCGCTCACATACAGCACCCTTCTATGTTTCATATTCAGGATAGTCTGCAGCGTAAGGGTACTCTTTCCGATACCCGGTTCACCGCCCAGCAGAGTGATGCTTCCCGGCACCATACCGCCACCCAGTACGCGGTTCAGCTCCTCGTCCATCATATCGATACGCGGCTCATCCACCGCCGAAATATCCTTCAGATTCATCGGCTTGGCATCTGCGTCGGAGTGTTGCCCACCAAACATGGTAGCAGCCCCGCCATGTCTCATGGTCATGCCAGCGCTTTTAGCCGCCTGCGAACCCGAATCAGCCGCAATGCGTATCTCCTTAAAAGTATTCCATTGTCCGCAGCTAGGGCATTTACCCATCCACTTGGCACTTTCCTGCCCGCAGTTGCTGCAAACGTATGCTATCTTATCTTTTGCCATAACGATTGAATTTGTCGGCAAAGGTACAGTTTTTTTTCTTTAAACGCTAAAAAAGTAACCATTTTTACATTTTATAACCATCGTTTTGCAAAGTAGATATGGCAAAAAAGCTTATCTACCACAAAAATTCTTTAAATCGTAGCAGAAAGATTTGGTAGTACCGATTATTTTTGTTACTTTTGCCTACGGAAAGAGTTTGTTACGACCCGACACCACTCCTATTTTATATAGTATGCACATAGGAGCCTGATAAGCTCACTAGTCGTAGGGCAAAGGTCGTTTCAGCAGTAAACAGGGTTAATAATATAATACTAATATAAAAATTTAGGTAAAATGAAAATTGAGAATTTTAACTTTGCTGGTCACAAGGCAATCGTACGCGTTGATTTCAACGTGCCATTGGATGAGAATGGTAATGTAACAGACGACACTCGTATCCGCGGTGCCCTCCCTACTTTGAAGAAGGTACTCGCAGACGGTGGTGCGCTCATCATGATGAGCCACATGGGTAAGCCAAAGGGCAAGGTTAAGCCTGAGCTTTCACTCTCTCAGATTGTTAAGAACGTATCAGACGCTCTCGGTGTAGAGGTTAAGTTTGCAAAGGACTGCGGTAACGCTGATGCTGAGGCTGCTGCCTTAAAGCCAGGTGAGGCTCTCTTGCTCGAGAACCTTCGTTTCTATCCTGAAGAGGAAGGCAAGCCAGTAGGTGTAGAGAAGGGTACTCCAGAGTTCGACGCTGCTAAGGCTGAGATGAAGGAGCGTCAGAAGAAGTTCGCTGCTAAGTTGGCTTCTTACGCTGACGTATATGTAATGGACGCATTCGGTACAGCTCACCGCAAGCACGCTTCTACAGCTGTCATCGCTGATTCTTTCGACAAGGATCACAAGATGCTTGGTTTCTTGATGGAGAAAGAGGTAAAGGCTGTTGACGCAGTTCTCGGCAACATCAAGCGCCCATTCACAGCTATCATGGGTGGTTCTAAGGTTTCTACCAAGATTGGTATCATTGAGAACTTGTTGACTAAGGTTGACAACCTGATTCTCTGCGGTGGTATGACTTATACATTCTCTAAGGCTCTCGGCGGCAAGATCGGTATGTCTATCTGCGAGGATGACAAGCTCGATGTAGCTCTCGACGTAATCAAGAAGGCTAAGGAGAACGGTGTAAACCTCGTACTCGGCACAGACTCTATCTGCGGTGACGACTTCAAGAACGACTGCAATACCCAGGTTTGCCCATCTAACGACATCCCTGACGGCTGGGAGGGTATGGACGCAGGTCCTGAGACTCGCAAGGCTTTCGCTGCAGCTATCAAGGGTGCTAAGACAATCCTCTGGAACGGTCCTGCAGGTGTATTCGAGTTCGACAACTTCGCTGGTGGTTCTAAGGCTATCGCTGACGCAATCGCTGAGGCTACTAAGGAAGGTGCATTCTCACTCATCGGTGGTGGCGACTCTGTAGCTTGTATCAACAAGTTCGGTTTGGCTGATCAGGTATCTTATATCTCTACAGGTGGTGGTGCTCTCCTCGAGGCTATCGAGGGTAAGGTATTGCCAGGTGTAGCAGCTATTGAGAAGTAATCAATAGGTATCTATATAAATTGAGTTCGGGGGCATCCCATCCGTGGATGTCCTCGAATTTTTCAGTATAAGATACCCCACCTTAATAATCACGATACAGTATTCCCTTTATTCAATATATTTAATTAAAACCGAAAAATTTAAAGAAATTAATGGATTGGATTATTAATCTTTTCACCAACACTGAGTCGGTGGCTCACATCGCCCTACTCTACGCAATCGTGATTGCGGTTGGTGTGTATCTGGGAAAGATCAAGATCGGTGGCATCTCGCTGGGTGTTACCTTCGTGCTCTTCGCAGGTATCCTGGCAGGCCACGTGGGCTTCACGGGTCCTAAGGAAATCCTTACCTTCGTGCAAGACTTCGGATTGATTCTCTTCGTCTTCATGATCGGTATGCAGGTGGGTCCTGGCTTCTTCGAGAGTTTCAAGAAAGGCGGTGTGACGCTGAACATGCTTTCTGCCACAGCTATCCTGCTCAACATCCTCGTGATGTTCGGATGCTATTACCTCTTCTTCGACACCAGCAACCCACAGAACCTGCCTATGATGGTGGGTACCCTCTATGGTGCGGTTACCAATACTCCTGGTCTTGGTGCTGCCAACGAGGCGCTGCTCAGTGTATTCCCTAACGGCGCTCCTAGCATTGCCAACGGTTATGCCTGCGCCTATCCTCTGGGTGTGGTTGGTATCATCGGTGCTACCATCCTCATCAAGTACATCACCCGCGTGGATATGGCTGCAGAAGAAGAGCAGCTCAACGAGGAGGAGGCTGCCAACCCTCATGCTAAACCTCACAACATGCACCTGCGCGTGGAGAATGCCTACATCGCAGGCAGAACGCTGAGAGAGGTATCTGAGTTCCTGAACCGAGATATCGTCTGCTCAAGACTCCTCCACGACGGAGAGGTGAGCATCCCAAACAGCAAGACAACCTTCGAGGTAGGCGACGAGCTGCTCGTGGTTTGTGCAGAGGCTGATGCCGAGGCTATCAAGGCTTTCATCGGTCCTGAGATTGATGCAGAGTGGGACCGCGAGAAGGATGAGGTTCAGCACTTCGTATCCAGAAGAATCATCGTTACCCGTCCTGAGATGAACGGTAAGACACTGGGTAAGATGCACTTCTCAAGTGTATATGGCGTGAACGTGACCCGTATTTCCCGTCAAGGTATGGATCTCTTCGCAAGCCGTAACCACCACTTCCACGTGGGCGACCGCGTGATGGTAGTAGGTCCTGAGGAGAATGTAAATCGTGTGGCTGAAATTATGGGTAACTCTGTAAAGCGCCTCGATGCGCCTAACATCGCTACCATCTTCATCGGTATCATGGTGGGTATCATCTTCGGTTCTCTCCCATTCGCTATCCCTGGCATGCCAGTGCCACTGAAGCTGGGTATCGCAGGTGGTCCGCTCATCATCGCCATCCTCATCGGCCGTTTCGGTTATCGCATGAAGCTGGTTACCTATACCACTACCTCCGCCAACATGATGCTGCGAGAGATAGGACTGGTACTCTTCCTGGCGAGTGTGGGAATCAAGGCAGGTGCCGGATTCTGGGACACAGTGGTTCAGGGCGACGGATTGAAGTATGTGGGATGCGGTTTCCTCATTACAGTCATTCCTATCCTCATCGTGGGTACCATCGCCAGACTGAAGTTCAAGTTCAATTACTTCACCATTATGGGTATGCTTGCCGGTACTTACACCGACCCTCCTGCACTGGCTTATGCCAACGCATCCTGCTCTAAGGAGGCTCCAGCCGTAGGTTACTCTACTGTATATCCATTGAGTATGTTCCTCCGTATCTTTACAGCCCAGATCGTGGTGCTGTTCTTCTGCGGAGCATAAACGCTTACAAAAGTTAACAAAACAACTAGTAATAGTTATAAATTATAAAAGAGGTGCACAAAAATAAAAAAATTGTGCACCTTTTTTGTTGTCTTTTCACAAATTATTCGTAACTTTGACGCATTAAAACAACAGACAAGAAAACCTAATGTGATTTTCTTAAAAATGAAACTTCTAAAACGTTGATATGCGTATGAAGAAATTGGGATTTTTGATAACCATGCTAGTCATCGCATCCTTGCCCGCTTGGAGCCAGGGAGCCAAGAGCATCCGTATTACGGAGGTGATGCCCCACAACCGTACCAACCTCGTGGATGAGTACGGTCAGCACAAACCATGGGTGGAATTGAGCAATTCCTCCTTTACCACGTATAACGTACGTGGTATGTTCCTAACCACCGACCGACGGGTTCTCAACAAGAATCTTTCGCCCGAAGCACGCCGGCAGCTGATGAGTCCCTTGCCGAACAACGAGCCCCGAACTACACTGGGCGGCAAGAAAAGCATCGTCATCTTCGACAGCAGTTCCTGGTACAAGGACGGCTGGAACGGGCAGCTTTGGAAAGCAAAGGATTCTTCCAACACAGGTCCTTTCCACCTCAATCTGATTCTACAGGAAAAGAAGCCTAACTGGATAGCCCTCTATGACGGAAATGCCGTGGACTTGATAGACTCCGTAAGCGTACCTGTATTGGCAGCCGACGAGAGCTACGAACTGAGCCAGGATTTCAAGATATGGAAGAAAGCCATAGCAGGAGCCATCACCCCGGGCTATCTGCCACAGCACGTAGGTCTGAGCAAGGCACAGCTTCTGAAGAAACAGGATCCATACGGCATCGGCATCTCCGTGCTTTCAATGGGCATCGTATTCTCATGTCTCGCCCTCCTCTTCGTCGTGTTCTGGGCATTCGGAGCCTACATGAAACACAAGCAGCGCATCGCCCGTGCTACAGAGAAGCATGCCACCTTATTATATAAGACCGGCAAGAAGACCATCGAGGTAACGCAAGACCTGAGTCATAAGACCAATATTCTGCTGAAGGATGGTCTGGAGACCAAGGGTATCGACAAGGAGATCTATATGGCGGTCATCTCGCTCGCCCTCAAGGAATACCTGGAGGATGTGCATGATGTGGAATCCGGCATCATCACCATCAAGCCTAAACAGACAAGATGGAATGCTCCGAAATTCAATAATGTTAAGTGAAGAACGAAAAGTGAAGAATTCTATTGCTTTACTTATCATAAAGTTCAAAGTTCAAAATTCAAAGGATATGAAGTATCAATATACAGTGAAAGGAGTCGATTACGAAGTCGAGATCCAGGATATAGAAGGCAACATCGCCAACGTAACCGTGAATGGCATCCCATTCGAAGTGGAAATGAAGCAGCCAGTGAAGGCTGGCAAGCAGAAAGTGAAATTGGGAGGAGAACAAACTGTAAAAAGCGAGAATAACAACAGTTCTTCCACTTCTGTAGCAAATGCTACAGCTGCGCCAACCGCCAAACCGGCTGCAGCAGCTGCCGGCAAGCCAGTGGTAGCCCCTCTGCCTGGCACCATCAACGAAATCAAGGTGAAGGTGGGCGACAAGGTTAACGCAGGCGATACCGTCGTGATCCTCGAAGCCATGAAGATGCAGAACAACATCGAGGCTGAGACTTCCGGAACCATCACCAGCATCAACGTGAATAAAGGCGATGCCGTGATGGAAGGAGATACACTAGTAACCATTAAATAGATAGCTTATGGATTTCATCATACAAAACTTCAATGAGTTCCTGACCTATACGGGCTTTGCGAATGCCACGGCAGGAAACCTCGCCATGATCGTGATAGGAATTATCTGCATCTGGCTTGCCATCAAGAAGGATTTCGAACCACTTCTCCTGGTGCCCATCGGACTGGGCATCATCCTGGGCAACATCCCCTTCCGTGCCGATGCCGGACTCGAAATTGGACTATACGAAGATAATTCCGTTCTGAACATCTTCTATCAGGGAGTAAGACAGGGCTGGTATCCCCCACTCGTCTTCCTGGGTATCGGAGCGATGACCGACTTCTCGGCATTGATTTCCAACCCGAAGCTGATTCTGATTGGAGCCGCCGCACAGTTTGGCATCTTCGGTGCCTATATGATAGCACTGGCTCTGGGATTCGAACCGAACCAGGCTGCAGGTATCGCCATCATCGGTGGTGCCGACGGACCAACCGCCATCTTCCTGAGCAGTAAGTTAAGTCCTAACCTGATGGGAGCCATCGCCGTTTGCGCCTACTCCTATATGGCTTTAGTGCCAGTGATTCAGCCTCCATTGATGCGACTGCTTACCACCAAGGAAGAGCGCGTCATCAAGATGAAGCCAGCCCGTCAGGTATCACAGACAGAGAAGATCCTCTTCCCAATCGTCGGTCTGCTACTCACCACTTTCATCGTACCATCAGGTCTGCCATTGCTCGGTATGCTTTTCTTCGGAAATCTCCTGAAGGAAAGTGGAAAGACGACTAGACTTGCCAAGACGGCAGGCAGCAGTCTGAATGATATCGTGGTGATGCTGCTCGGCTTGACCGTAGGTTGTTCTACCCAGGCATCAGAGTTCCTGACCCTGAACACCATCAAGATCTTCGCCCTCGGTGCCCTGGCATTCATCATCGCATCAGCCAGCGGTATTCTCTTCGTGAAACTGATGAACCTCTTCCTGCCAAAGGGCAAAAAGCTGAACCCACTGATTGGAAATGCCGGTGTGAGTGCCGTGCCAATGAGTGCCCGCATCAGCAACAACCTCGGTTTGGAATACGACCGTCACAACTTCCTGCTCATGCACGCCATGGGTCCAAATGTTGCAGGAGTCATCGGTTCCGCCGTAGCCGCCGGTGCCCTGCTGGGATTCTTTAATTAATCAATACGAAAAATGGGAACTTGCATTTGAGCAAGTTCCCATTTTTCGTATTTTCTATTTTCTAAAAAAGTTAACTCTTCCTGATCGTCATTTTGCCCTTGAGCGAGATGATGATTTCCACCTGATAACTCATGCTGCTGTCTGGCATAGCCAAAACCACTCTATAATGAAGACCATCGGTATCCACCTTTTTCAGTACGATATCACTCAAAATCGCCTGCTTCAGGAACTCAAGAGGAACCTGACCCTCGAAATCCTCCTTGCGGAAGTCACGGCCGAAAATTTTGCTGGCACCCCGGTAGATGTTCACGTTCACGATATTATCGTAATAGACATTATCCACTTCTACACCATCATCATTATATGAACTCTTGAATACCTTATAGGTAGTAGGGTTCACCTGCACATAGAGATGCAGCTTCTCATCGCCTGCATACACCACAGAATCTCTCTTGATGAGCGTATTCTGGTTGAGAACCACCGGCTGATTATGCAGGAACTGCTGCAGATAAGAAGCATCATCTGTCTTGACGAGTTTCATGATATCACCATTCAACACCTTAAACTGGAAGATATGAGCAGCCTGCTTGATAATCGGATATTTGGTCGTATTGGCACCCTTCATCACCAGCGTATCGCCAGCAATATAGAAATATACCGGCTGGCTGGTAGAATCAGGATAGTAAATGGTATCACCCTTTACACGAAAGACAACATCATCCTCATCATCGCCATCCAACCAGATGCCCTGGAGCATTTTCTTGGCAGCTGTATCCTCCTTCACCTGGGTAGAATCCTTGCCCGCAGACTTCTGTCCGCAGCTGGCCATCGCCGCCAGAAGGCTTGCACACAACAATATGTTAATAACTTGTTTCATCTTTCCACGAAATCTTACTCAAAATATTCAGCCTCCTCAAAAGACAGCGCCTTGTTGAGGTCTTTTTCTGAGAGCAGCACATTTTCGCCCTCAATAGGCCATTTGATACCTATGGTTTCATCATTCCATCGGATGCTAGCCTCTGCCTGAGGAGCATAAGAGTTATCTACTTTATAAGTAAAGATTGCCTCGTCGCTGAGCACGAGAAAACCATGCGCAAAGCCACGAGGAATGAAGAACTGCAGCTTGTTCTCATCGCTCAGTTCCACCATTACATACTTGCCGAAGGTCTTGCTGCCCTTGCGCAGATCTACCGCCACATCGAGCACCTTGCCCTTGATGACACGCACCAGTTTAGCCTGCGAACTTTCGCCCTTCTGATAATGAAGGCCTCGAAGCACGCCTCTACTCGACATAGACTCATTGTCCTGCACAAACTCAACATGATAACCAATGTGGGCATCAAACTCAGCCTGTTTCCAAGCCTCGAAGAAGTAGCCTCTAGCATCATCAAACACTTTAGGCTGTATGACCCACACGCCTTCAATTTCGGTTTCTGTATATTCCATTGCTATATACTTGTTCTATTTTTAGTGGCAAAGATAATACTTTTTGGCGATATGACAAAACAAATTAAACTTTTTATCACTCCTTACGAAAATTTCCCTTAAAATAGTTGTCCAATTCCCAAAAAAGCCGTACCTTTGCAAAAGATATTCAGAAAAAGAAGATAAACATTTAGACGTGATAGAAATTAACCGACATATAGAAATTCTACTCTTGAGCAACGATTGTGTAATCGTACCAGGTTTTGGTGGATTCATGGCTCATCATATAGATGCACGTTACGATGGCAGAGACAATATGTTTTTGCCACCGCTGAGAACCGTGGGATTCAATCCACAGCTCACGATGAACGATTCTCTCCTCGCACTCTCGTACGTGGAGACTTACGATATCAGCTACCCAGAGGCATTGCGCCGTATTGAGGATGAGGTGGTTGAAATCAGACAATCATTGGAAAACGAAGGTAAATTCGAAATAGAAAATATCGGTATGCTCTTCCTCAACGATGATGGAAACATCAGTTTCGAACCATGCGAGGCAGGCATTCTTACTCCAGACTTCTATGGTTTGGGAGGTTTCGATATGCTTCCTATCGCACAGATTGAAAATGGTGAACAGCAGAACGAGAATCAAAACGTGGCTATGACTGTAAATCTTGTCAAAGAGGAACAGCCTGTAAGAAACGAGACAGAAGCACCAGCTGCTCCAGCCAACAATTCTGTATTCATCGCAGAAGAAGAGGAAAAGGCTGAGTTCATCAGCATCAAGAAGAGCTGGCTGCGCAACATGGCAGCAGCCTGCATCGCCCTCATCGCCTTCTTCACCATCTCTACTCCACTCGGAAGTCCTACTATCGAGAAGAGCCAGATTGATACCGGAATGCTCACCCGCATCATGCCTAAGGAGATGACTCCGGTAAAAAGCAACGAGCTGATGCTCCCTACGGATGAACCGAAGCTGATGGAGACCACTCCTACCGACAAGGCTGAAAAGACTCCGGCAATGGCACAGGATAGCGAGATTGCTACTCCATCTGCCTCTTATTACAGCATCGTATTGGCAAGCCGCGTAACCAAGCGCAATGCAGCCAGCTACGTAGAGTACTTGCAGGGCAAGGGCTTCAAGGAGGCTAGAGTGCTGATTACAGACAACAACGTAAAGGTGATTTATGGCAACTACCGCTCTGAGAGCGAGGCATATAACACCCTCAACCGACTCCACACCAACGAGGCTTTCACTGATGGCTGGATTACAAAGGTAAAGGAATAGGATAGAGTTTAGAGTTAAGAGTTTATAATTTATAGTTGATAGGAGGAGATTTATCCTCTTATACATTATTATATATAGAAAGAAATTAAGGAAAGAAAAAAAATAGATATGAAAAGAGTACGTTGCCCTAAATGCGATAATTTCATCACGTTCGACGAGACCAAATACGAGGCAGGTCAGAGCCTTGTCTTCGTTTGCCCTAATTGCAACAAGCAGTTTGGCATCCGTATGGGCATATCCAAGCTCCGCGAAACCCGCAAGGAAGAGAAGCTTGATGAAAATGCCAACGAGAATGGCGTAGGCTCCATCGTAGTCATCGAAAACGTATTCGCCTACAAGCAGGTCATCCCTTTGCAGATGGGCGACAACGTCATCGGAAGATATATGAAGAACAGTGGCATCAACTGCCCTATCGAGACCGTAGATCCGAGTGTAGATATGAACCACTGCGTCATCAATGTAAGCCGCGACAAGAAAGGAAGACTGAAATATGTGCTCCGCGATGGTCCTAGCTACACCGGCACCTTCGTAGATAACGAAATTCTGGGCGACCGTGAGCGCCGTGTCATCGAAGACGGCACCCTTTTCACCATCGGAGCCACCAGCATCATCCTCCGCACAGCAGACAGCGAGGAGGAATAACGGGAAAATAACAAGTTGAAATAAAACCAAGGGTTAGAGTAGGAAAAATCTTACTCTAACCCTTTTTTACTGATAAACACGTATAAATATACCAATTATTCTTACTTTCTGCAAGAAATTATCGCAATATAGTAATCTTTTTGCTAATATTTTCGTTAGATTGAAAGAAAATATGTACCTTTGCAACAGAAATTAGCAATACGTGGGACCAACACTCCCGATACGTACAAAAAACAGAAGAATTACGTTAGGTTATGGATGTAGCAATCGTAAAATACAATGCCGGAAATATCTATTCCGTAGTCAACGCAATGAAGCGTTTGGGCATAGAACCAGTACTCACTGATGATGCCGAAATGCTCCAGAAGGCAGACCGCGTGCTGTTTCCAGGTCAGGGTCAGGCAAGGGAAGCCATGGAGTATCTCAAGGCTCACCAGCTGGATCAGGTGATCAAGAATCTCAAGCAACCCGTATTGGGCATTTGCGTGGGACAGCAACTGCTGTGCCGACATTCGGAAGAAGGCGACGTAGATTGCATCGGCATCTTCGATGTGGACGTGAAGCGATTCCAGCCACAGAAGCACGAAGACAAGGTACCGGCCATGGGATGGAACGAGATATACGATCTGAAGACGGAGCTTTACAAGGGATTATCCCATCCCTACTCCTATTTCGTGCACAGCTACTATGTGCCACTCTGCGAGGAGACCATCGCCAAGGCTGATTACATTCTGCCTTACAGCGCATCGCTCCATAAAGACAACTTCTATACCTGCCAGTTCCATCCGGAAAAGAGCGGAAAGGTAGGAGAACAGATTTTAAAGAACTTCCTGGAAATGTAAGAGGGGAATCCTGCCAAGCAGATTTCCTGATGATATGAAATAGGATTTAAAGCAATAAAAAAAATATGATAGAATTAATTCCTGCCATCGACTTGATAAATGGCCAGTGCGTTCGCCTGACAAAAGGCGATTACGACCAGAAGAAGGTCTATAACGACAATCCGGCAGAAGTAGCCAAAGACTTCGAGAAGCTGGGATTCAAGCGACTCCACGTTGTGGATCTGGACGGAGCCAAGTCGAAGCATATCGTAAATGATGCTGTACTGAAGGCAATTACCACCGAAACGAATCTGACAGTAGATTTCGGAGGTGGTATCAAGACCGAGAAAGACATCGAGAAGGCATTCGCTGCAGGAGCCAGTATGGTAACCGTAGGCAGCATCGCCGTTACCAATCCTGATCTCTTTATGGAGTGGATAGATAAATATGGTGCCGACAAACTCATCCTCGGAGCCGACGTAAGAAACGGCAAGATTTCTATCAATGGATGGAAAGAGGATTCATCAGAAGACCTCCTCCCCTTCCTCAAGAAATACATCGACAAAGGTGTGCGCTATGTGCTCTGCACGGAAATCAGCAAGGATGGCACCCTGCAGGGTCCTGCCATCGAGCTATACAAAGAGATCATGGCAGCCTATCCTCAGCTTCACCTCATCGCCTCGGGCGGAGTGAGCTGCAATGAAGACATCGAGGCTCTGGAAGCTGCCGGCATCCCTGCCGTAGTCTTCGGCAAGGCTTTCTACGAAGGTAAGATAGATGTTGAAAAGTTAGGAGTTAAGTAATCATAAAGTTCAAAGTTCAATGGTCAAAGTTCAAAGTAACAAAGGTTTGGCAAAGCGAATCGTCCCTTGCCTCGACGTGAAAAACGGAGAGACCGTGAAGGGAACGAACTTCGTGAACCTGAGAAGCGCAGGCGACCCGGTAGAACTGGGCAAGGCCTATAGCGATGCAGGTGCCGATGAACTCGTATTCCTCGACATTACCGCCAGCTTCGAAGAGCGCAAGACCTTTACAGATATGGTAACTCGCGTAGCTGCCGAAATCAATATCCCATTTACCGTGGGTGGCGGCATCAACGAGCTGAAGGATGTAGATCGACTCCTCAATGCAGGTGCCGACAAGGTGAGCATCAACAGTGCAGCCATCCGACATCCGGAGCTTATCAACGAGATAGCCAACCATTACGGCTCACAGGTCTGCGTCTGCGCCATCGATGCCCGTCTCGATCCTGACGGCTGGCATTGCTACGTGAAGGGCGGAAGAGAGCGAGTAGAACTCGGTCTGTTTGATTGGGCAAGAGAAGTTGCCGACCGTGGTGCCGGCGAGATTCTCTTCACCAGTATGGACCACGATGGCGTGAAGCAAGGCTTTGCCAATGAAGCCCTCGCCCACCTTGCTGAGGAAGTAAGCATTCCTATCATTGCATCGGGTGGAGCTGGCAAGATGGAGCACTTCCGCGATGCCTTCACCCTGGGAAAGGCTGATGCAGCACTGGCAGCCAGCGTTTTCCACTTCGGTGAAATCGCCATACCTGACCTGAAAAGTTACCTCCGAAAAGAAGGCATCAACGTCAGGTTGTAAAACGGAGCCTTAAGGGAAAATATATTTTTCCTTAAGGATAGATAAATCCCCTATAATAGGGCGGATTGGCAATGGAGTAAGAAAACAATAAAATTGTAAAGATAAAATGGAAATAGATTTTGAAAAAATGGGCGGACTTGTTCCTGCCATCATCCAGGACGCTGTAACCAAGAATGTCCTGATGCTGGGATTCATGAACAAAGAAGCATACGATAAAACCATCGAAACCAAGAAGGTTACCTTCTGGAGCCGTTCTCGCAACTGTCTTTGGACCAAGGGCGAGACCTCAGGAAACTTCCTTAATCTGGTAAGCATTCAGATAGACTGCGACAACGATACCTTCCTGGTAAAGGTTCATCCAGATGGTCCTACCTGCCATAAAGGCACCGATACCTGCTGGGCAGAGGAGAATACGCTGAACCCTATCCTCTTTCTCTCAGAGTTGCAGGACTTCATCGACAAGCGCCACGAGGAGATGCCTGAGGGCAGCTACACCACCAGCCTCTTCAAGAAAGGCGTGAACAAGATGGCTCAAAAGGTTGGAGAAGAAGCCATTGAGACGGTTATCGAAGCTACCAACGGCACCGATGACAAGCTCATCTACGAGAGTTCCGACCTGCTCTACCACCTCATCGTACTGCTCACCAGCAAGGGCTTGCGAATCGAGGATGTAGTAAAGGAACTCCAGATGCGACACGACCCAGAATGGGATAAGAAGCGCCGCGTAGCAAAGAGCAAGGGAGAAATGAAATAGCCCCAAAAGCTTTCAAGAACATTAAATAAAGGAGAAAAAATTAGGATGTTAATAGATTATCAAAACGTCAGCATATACCAAGCCGACAAGTGCGTGCTCAAGGGCATCAACTTCCATGTGGATGAAGGAGAGTTCGCTTATCTTATCGGAAAAGTGGGCTCGGGAAAGAGTTCACTCCTGAAGACCCTCTACTGCGAGCTCGACCTCGTGGAGGGTGAAACCGACAAGGCAGAAATCCTTGGCAGAGACCTCAAGACCATCCGCCGCAAGGACATTCCAGCCCTGCGCAAGGAACTGGGCATCATCTTCCAGGACTTCCAGTTGCTCCACGACCGCAGCGTACGCAAGAACTTCGAGTTCGTGCTCAAGGCTACCAAATGGAAAAACAAGAAGGACAGAGACAAGCGCATTGAGGAAGTGCTCAACGAGGTGGGCATGATTGAGAAGATCGACAAGATGCCTCACGAGCTCTCCGGTGGAGAACAGCAGCGTGTGGCCATCGCCCGTGCCCTGCTCAACAATCCGAAGATCATCATCGCTGATGAGCCAACGGGAAATCTCGACCCGGAGACCGCCAGCAACATCGTGGGACTGCTCAAGGATATCACCAAACAGGGTACAGCTGTAGTGATGACAACCCATAACATCCCAATGCTCGACAAGTTCCCTGGCATCGTATATCGCTGTAAGGATGGTTTACTCCACGACGTGACCAACGAGTACAACCACATCGACCTGACAGAAGATGGCGAGGAGAATTAGACGGGTAAAATGCAACAAAAGAACAATAAAAATTAAACATTAATATAATATTACGACTATGAAGGTAATGAAATTCGGAGGTACTTCTGTAGGCTCACCAGAGCGTATGAAGGGAGTAGCCTCTTTGGTTACAGAATCAGGTGAACCAACTTTCATCGTATTGTCTGCGATGAGCGGTACAACAAACTCTCTCGTTGAGATCTCTGACTATCTCTACAAGAAGAACCCAGAGGGCGCCAACGAGGTAATCAACAACTTGGAGAAGAAATACATGCAGCACGTGGAGAATCTCTACTCTACTGATGAGATGAAGAAGACTACACGCGAGTTCCTGCAGGGCGAGTTCAACTATCTCCGTTCATTTACCAAGGATCTCTTTACTTCTTTTGAGGAGAAGAGCATCGTGGCTCAGGGCGAGATTATGAGCACCAACATGGTTGTAAACTACTTGAAGGAACAGGGTGTAAAGGCTGTATTGCTCAGCGCATTAGACTTTATGCGCACCGACAAGAATGCAGAGCCAGACCCACAGTACATCAAGGAGAAGCTCTCTGCCATCATGGAGGAGAACCAGGGCTATCAGATCTACATCACCCAGGGCTTCATCTGCCGCAACGCATACGGCGAGGTAGATAACCTGCAGCGTGGTGGTAGCGACTACACCGCATCACTCATCGGTGCAGCTCTCCCAGCAGACGAGATTCAGATCTGGACAGATATCGACGGTATGCACAACAACGACCCTCGCGTGGTAGAGCACACAGAGGCAGTCCGCCAGTTGAACTTCGAGGAGGCTGCAGAGTTGGCTTATTTCGGTGCCAAGATTCTCCACCCTACCTGCGTTCAGCCAGCCAAGTATGCCGGCATCCCAGTTCGTCTGAAGAACACCATGGATCCTAAGGCAGATGGTACCATCATCGACAACGTCATCGTACGTGGCAAGATCAAGGCTGTAGCTGCCAAGGACAACATCACTGCTATCAAGATCAAGAGTAGCCGCATGTTGCTCGCTACAGGTTTCCTCCGCAAGGTATTCGAAATCTTCGAGAGCTACCAGACTCCTATCGACATGATTGCTACATCTGAGGTAGGTGTGAGCATGAGTATCGATAACGACGCTCACCTCAATGACATCGTCAACGAGCTGAAGAAGTATGGTACAGTAACCGTAGATTCAGACATGTGCATCATCTGCGTGGTAGGTGATCTGGACTGGAGCAACGTAGGCTTCGAGACCATCGCTACCGATGCAATGAAGAACATCCCGGTACGTATGATTTCTTACGGTGGCAGCAACTACAACATCTCATTCCTCATCAGAGAGAGAGACAAGAAGCAGGCTCTGCAGAACTTGAGCAACGTATTGTTCGAGAAGTAATTACATATTCAATATCTCCGCCCATCAGGGGCGGAGATATATTCTGATTTAACTATATAAGATATAAACAATAAGCATAAGCGAAATGAAAGGTACATTTCCAATAGATAAGTTTCAGGAGATACAGACTCCGTTCTACTACTACGACACCAACGTGTTGCGCCAAACCTTGAAGACCATCAACGCAGAGGCTGGCAAGCACGAGGGCTTTGAGGTACACTATGCCGTGAAGGCAAATGCCAACCCTAAGGTGCTCAACATCATCTGCCAGGCTGGTTTGGGTGCCGACTGTGTGAGCGGAGGAGAAATTCAGGCTGCCATCAACGCAGGTTTCCCTGCCAATAAGATTGTGTATGCCGGTGTAGGCAAGAGTGATTGGGAAATCAACCTTGGTTTGGACAAGGGCATCTTCTGCTTCAATGTAGAGAGCATCCCGGAATTGGAAATCATCAACGAACTTGCCGAGAAGAAAAACAAGATTGCACAGGTTTGCTTCCGCATCAACCCAGACGTTGGTGCTCATACCCATGCCAACATTACAACAGGTTTGGCTGAGAACAAGTTTGGTATCGCCATGCGCGATATGGAGAGCGTAATTGAGGAGGCTTCCAAGATGAAGAACATCAAGTTCCTGGGTCTGCACTTCCACATTGGTAGCCAGATACTTGATATGGGTGACTTCGAGGCTCTCTGTAACCGAATCAACGAGCTGCAGAATCAGCTGGAGGCTCACCACATCGAGGTGAAGAACATCAATGTAGGCGGTGGATTGGGTATCGATTACAACCATCCAAACCGTGTGCCAATTCCAGACTTCAAGGATTACTTCGATACATACGCCAAGAAGTTGAAGTTGCGTGATGGACAGAAGTTACACTTCGAGTTGGGCCGTGCCGTAGTGGGTCAGATGGGTTCACTCATCACCAAGACTCTCTATATCAAGCAGGGCACAGCCAAGCAGTTTGCCATCGTAGATGCAGGTATGACCGATCTGATCCGTCCTGCCCTCTATCAGGCATATCACAAGATAGAGAACATCTCTAGCGATGAACCTGTGGAGACATACGATGTAGTAGGTCCGATCTGCGAGTCGAGCGATGTATTCGCCAAGGCTATTGATCTGAACAAGACCCATCGTGGCGACCTCATTGCCCTCCGCTCTGCCGGAGCCTATGGTGAGATCATGGCGAGCCAGTATAACTGTCGCCAGTTGCCAAAGGGCTATATCACAGAAGACTTTTAATTCTGTTAAGAGTTCACAGTTAAGAGTTGGGAGTAAGGAGTCATTCCTTTCTCCAACTTTCTTTATTACGAGAAAAAGATAATGATGACAATTAGTTTAACAACTATCATAGCAGGCGCAGTAGTGGTATTATTGGCAATCCTCGGATCGCTGATAAATCCATTTCTGCGCTCGTTGCGTTTTACTGACGAGGAGGAATCCCTGGAATCCAGAGAACCTATCTCGGTGATTATCACCGCTCACGACAATCTCTACGAACTGGAGCATAATCTCCAGATGTTCCTGCAGCAGAAATATCCTGCCAACTATCAGGTAATCGTGGTTTGCCAGAGCACAGATGGTGAGACCCAGGACTATCTGAAGCGTATGGCTGCAGAGAATCCTCACCTATATTATACGTATATTCCGGAAAGCTCCCGCTATATGAGCAGAAAGAAGCTGCAGATTACACTGGGCGTGAAGGCTGCCAAGTATGAGTGGATCATCCTCACCGAACCAACCTGCACCCCATCCAACGACAAGTGGCTCTATACGATGACCCGCAACTGCCAGGAGCCTAACCATCTGGTCCTGGGCTATGTAGCTTTAGACGAAGCAACCAAGGGTGTTCGCCGATTCGACAGCATCCGCAAGGCATTCTATCTGCTCCGCCGTGCACAGCACAGTTACGGCTACCGCACCCACATGCCAAACGTAGCCTTCCGCAAGAGCGACTTCATGCGCGAGCAGGGCTATCAGGGCAACCTGGAGTATGTGCGCGGAGAATATGACTTCCTGGTCAACAAGTATGCTGCCTACGGAGATACTGCCGTAGAGCTCGACTGCGATGCATGGCTCATCCACGATGAACCAACCGACAAGGCTTGGCACAACGCCCACCTTTACCTCCAGGCATCACGCAAGAGTCTGACCAGAGCCAAGTCGATGATGTCGCTGATGGCAATGGATCATCTCTTCCCTCACCTCAGTCTCATCGCCTCGCTGGCAGCGCTGGCATACGCCATTCTGATGCAAGACTGGATTCTGACTGGCATTGCAGGTTTCGCCCTGCTTCTGCTCCTGATTCTCCGCACCGTCATCGCCCACAAGGCCATCAAGCATTTCGACGATGACATCTCTATCCTGAAGCTGCCATTCTATGAGTATGGCATCATCTGGAGAAATCTTGCCAACAAGATAAGATACTGGCGTGCAGACAAGAACGACTTCACCAGTCATAAACTGTAGGATTCTAGAATCAACAAGCAAACTTAAATAACGATGAAAGTATATTTGTTCATTTCCAAACATAAGAAGACGCTGAAGATGTATCTTCCTTACATCGAAGCGCTGCAGCAGAAGCTCGACATCACCAAGAACCTGGTAGATGCCGATATCGTGATGATACTGGGAGCATGGACAAGACAAGGTGCCCAGCTAGCCAGAATGTCTCGCAAGATGGGCATCCCCTACATCGTTTGCCCACTCGGCGACCTCTCAGAGCGCAACTGCCGGAATCCGCATTTCAAGCGCAGTCTGCAGACCCTGATGTACCAGAAGGCGATGTACAGGCATTCTGACCTCATCATCGCCACTACCCCATTGGAGAAAAGCTTTCTGGAGAAACTCGGATGGAACAAGCACATCACGCTCATCCGATACTTCGGCTATAGTCATCTCATCACCGAAGACGGTACGATGGAAGACTGGCAGGAGACAGATGCCTCTACCCTCGCCGACTTCGAGCGCAGGAAGGCAGAAGCCATCGCCCAGCAGACCCAGCATGCCATCATCGCCCAGATCATGCAGATTCAGAGCAGAATGCCGCATAAGAACATCCCACAGAAGTATCTCGACGACCTGCATACCTTATTATATGCAGACGATTATGATGAGGATGCCATCCATGAGGAACTGAAGAAGCTGAAACTCGACAGCTATGCCGCCTCCGTATTCCAGGCGATGACCGACAAAACGGGACTTACCGAGGGATTTATGCCACTTCCTGCCAAAAAAGACAGAAAAAGCAAGGAGATTCTGAAGTATGTGAAGTAAGAAGCTGACAGTAGTTGACCTGCATCAAGGGGCAAGCTGACAGTAGTTGACTTGTATCAAAAAATCGCTTTCTTTCATCATTTTGTCACCCATTTGTTACCCGAATTCAAAAAAAAGGCATTACCTTTGCACTCGTAAAGATGAAACAAGAGATCTTGAGTATGCGAGATGAGAAGTCTTATATATATAAAAAAGATGAGAAATCTCAAGTACAGGAGATGGAAGGTTTCAGGTAAGAGAGATTGTAAAAGGATAACATGTAGAACAGGAGACCGAAAATGCGACGGCTCCACAAAGATTGAGAAAGGAAACAAGTTATGATGACAACAGTAATGGCACTCGCAGTAGTAGCAATTATGATTGCTAAGGCAATCAATGTAAACAACCACATCGAGATGGGTAAGTAATTACTCCATCCCCTTGTAGGAAAAAGAATGAAAGAAGAGCCCGATGAGGCTCAAGTATTAACGAAAAAGAAAGAAAGGATAACGATTATGAAGACAATGTTGAAAGAAATCAAGAAGGTCATGAAGGCATTTATTGCAAACTATCTGAATGCAATGTCACTTTATGGCGAAGCTATTTGCAAAGGTCGTGGTTGTGCTTGCGCATAATCACTTGAAATATAAAGGAAGCGTGCTGGTATTTACTTACCGGCACGCTTTTTTCGTTGCCTCCTGCGTTAATATAGATTAAATAATCCGTCTTTTCTACGATAATTCGGAAATTATCTATACTTTTGCATCTGAAATTATCACGGGGGTGCTGAGCAATCGGCTGAGATTATACCCATTGAACCTGAAGCAGGTAATGCTGCGCAGGAAATATGATAGATCGTTTTACACCCAGCAGAGATTAATGTAATCGACTCTTGCTTCCCTACAACCCCTTTGCTTTCATCAGGCATACCCCCGTGTTGACAATTGTAAATTTATAAATGTAAACATAGGAACAGATTATGAAAGTTATCATCAACAGCAAAGAAACAGAGATTCAGGCAAAGACCGTCAAGGAACTTGCCCAGGAACTCGATTTTCCAGCTACAGGTTGCGCTGTAGCCATCAGTAACGAGATGGTGCCTCGTGACGAGTGGGAAAGCCACGTGATTCAGGAGGGTGCCGACATCGTGATTGTAAAGGCATTCTGCGGAGGATAAGGAATGGCTAAAATATCATTAGACAGATTTCAACTGCAGTTCATCTCTCATCAGAATGAGAAGAAGAGTTATCTCGATGGTATCCGTGAGGCTCTGGCTGGCGGATGCAAGTGGATTCAGCTCCGCATGAAGGGTGCCACCGATGAAGAGGTGTGCCCTATAGCCCTGAAGGTCAAGGAATGGTGCAAGGAGCAGAATGCAACCTTCCTCATCGATGACAGAGTGCAGTTGGTGAAGGAATTGCGGATAGACGGCGTGCATCTGGGCAAGAACGATATGCCGATTGCCGAGGCTCGCAAGATTCTGGGCGATGACTTCATCATCGGCGGTACGGCAAATATCTTCGAGGATGTGAAGGCTCACTATGAGGCTGGTGCCGACTACATCGGTTGCGGACCGTTCCGCTTCACCACCACCAAGGAGAAGCTCTCTCCTATCCTCGGTCTTGAAGGATATCGCGAAATCATCCAGAAGATGAAGGCAGAAAATATCGATATCCCTATCGTTGCCATCGGAGGCATCACCAAGGAGGATATTCCCGAAATCATGAAGACGGGAGTAAACGGCATCGCACTCAGCGGATGCATCCTCAATGCCAAAGATCCAGCATCAGAAACCCATGATATCATGGGAATCCTGGAGAGATGCCGATAAGCAAGCATCTGATGAAAGAACTCAGATAAACAAACAGCTGATGGAGGAAATCAAATAGCAAACATTTAAAAATAAGAATAACGAAAAATGGAAAAATTAGTAATTGCAGGACGAGAGTTCAACTCCCGCCTCTTCCTCGGAACAGGAAAGTTCAACAACAACCAGCTCATGGCTGAAGCAATCAAGGCTTCTGAAACAGAAATGGTAACCGTTGCCATGAAGCGTATCGAACTCGAAGATAAGCAGGACGACCTGCTCTCTCATATCGTGCAGAACCCAAATATCCAGCTTCTTCCTAACACCAGTGGCGTGCGCAACGCTGAGGAAGCTGTCTTCGCAGCTCAGATGGCTCGCGAGGCTTTCGGAACCAACTGGCTCAAGCTCGAAATCCACCCAGACCCTCGTTACCTCCTTCCAGACTCTATCGAGACGCTGAAGGCTACCGAGAAACTGGTGAAGCTCGGTTTCGTGGTATTGCCATATTGCCAGGCAGACCCTACCCTCTGCAAGCACCTCGAAGAGGCTGGTGCTGCTACCGTGATGCCACTTGCTGCACCTATCGGTACCAACAAGGGATTGAGAATGAAGGATTTCCTGCAGATCATCATCGAGCAGGCTACTGTTCCTGTGGTAGTAGATGCAGGTATCGGTGCGCCTAGCCACGCAGCCGAAGCTATGGAGATGGGTGCCAGCGCTTGCTTGGTTAACACCGCCATTGCCGTTGCAGGTGATCCTGTAGAGATGGCTAAGGCATTCAAGGAAGCAGTAGTATGCGGTCGCCGTGCTTACGAGGCAGGTCTCGGAGCCATCAGCGATTGTGCCGAGGCAAGTTCACCTCTCACCGCATTCCTGAACGACTAATTACACATTATTATATATATCAACAGGATATATTTCGACTGATACATTATAAAAAAATAACAACGACATAAACATGCCAAACGATAAGAAAGCTTACGCCCAGAGAGAAAAGGCGTATATGCAGGGAAAACTTTTCCCACAAATCAAGGTTGGAATGACCAAGGTAAACCTCACTCCTACTGTTGTGAAGGATGAGCGCGGCATTCCTCATACAGAGCCAAATGCTCCGGTTTACATCTACGATACCAGCGGTCCTTACAGCGACCCTAACTATCAGGTAGATTTGAAGAAGGGCTTGCCAAGAATGCGCGAGCAGTGGATTCTCGACCGCAACGATACCGAGCTGCTCAAAGAGATTACCAGCGAGTATGGCAAGCAGCGTCTTGCTGACCATAGCCTCGACCACCTCCGCTTCGAGCACATCCAGTTGCCTCGCCGCGCACAGGCTGGCAAGCACATCACCCAGATGGCTTATGCCAAGGCGGGCATCATCACTCCAGAGATGGAGTACGTGGCTATCCGCGAGAACATGAACTGCCAGGAGTTGGGCATCGATACCCATATCACCCCTGAGTATGTTCGCCAGGAGATTGCACGTGGACGTGCCGTTCTTCCTGCCAACATCAACCACCCGGAGAGCGAACCGATGATTATCGGCCGCAACTTCCTCGTGAAGATCAATACCAACATCGGTAACTCTGCCACTACTTCCAGCATCGAGGAAGAGGTGGATAAGGCTGTATGGTCTTGCAAGTGGGGAGGCGATACTTTGATGGACCTCTCTACCGGCGACAACATCCACGAAACCCGTGAATGGATTGTGCGCAACTGCCCTGTACCAGTAGGAACCGTGCCTATCTACCAGGCTTTGGAGAAGGTAAACGGCAAGGTAGAGGATCTGAACTGGGAGGTATTCCGTGATACTCTCATCGAGCAGTGTGAGCAGGGTGTTGACTACTTCACCATCCATGCCGGCATCCGTCGCCACAATGTGCATCTCGCCGATAGCCGTCTCTGCGGAATCGTGAGCCGTGGCGGTAGTATCATGAGCAAGTGGTGTCTCTACCACGACCAGGAGAGCTTCCTCTATGAGCACTTCGACGACATCTGCAACATCGTGGCACAGTACGACGTTGCCCTTTCTTTGGGCGATGGTCTGCGTCCTGGCTGTATTGCCGATGCCAACGATGCAGCCCAGTTTGCCGAGTTGGATACCATGGGCGAGCTCGTTACCCGTGCCTGGGACAAGAACGTACAGGCATTCATCGAGGGTCCTGGCCACGTACCATTGCAGAAGATCAAGGAGAACATGGAGCGCCAGCTCGACCACTGTCACGAGGCACCATTCTACACCCTCGGCCCATTGGTTACCGATATCGCTCCAGGTTACGACCACATCACTTCAGCCATCGGTGGCGCCCAGATAGCATGGCTCGGCACCGCAATGCTCTGCTATGTAACACCTAAGGAGCACCTCGCATTGCCTAACAAGGAAGATGTGCGCACAGGTGTGGTAACCTATAAGATTGCCGCTCATGCAGCCGATTTGGCAAAGGGTCATCCAGGCGCAACCATCCGCGACAACGCCCTCTCTAAGGCACGTTTCGAGTTCCGCTGGAGAGACCAGTTCCACCTCTCTCTCGACCCAGAGCTCGCCTTGAAGTATTTCGAGGAGGCAGGTCATACAGACGGTGAGTACTGCACCATGTGTGGTCCAAACTTCTGCGCAGCCAAGTTGACACACGATTTGAGAAAGTTTAAAAAGTAAGAAAATGTTTTCAGACGAATTAAAGAAAATCAGTTGGGAGGAGACCACGGAGCGCATTGCTCGAATGACCGATAACGATGTGCGCCGTGCCCTTGCCAAGGACCATTGCGATGTGAACGACTTCATGGCGCTGCTTTCACCGGCAGCCGAGCCATACCTGGAGGTAATGGCGCGTCTTTCCCGCAAATATACCGAGGAGCGCTTCGGCAAGACCATGTCGATGTTCATTCCTCTCTACATCACCAATTCATGCTCTAACTCCTGCGTGTATTGCGGTTTCCATCGTGAGAATCCGATGGCCCGCACCATCCTCACCCCAGAGCAGATTGAGAATGAGTACAAGGCCATCAAACAGCTGGCTCCATTCGAGAACATCCTTCTCGTTACGGGCGAGAACCCGGCCAAGGCTGGCACCGCTTATCTTGCCAAGGCAATCGACATCGCCAAGAAGTATTTCTCTAACGTGAAGATCGAGGTGATGCCACTCTCTACAGAGGATTACAAGACCCTCGCCGACCATGGTATGAACGGAGTCATCTGTTTCCAGGAGACCTACAACCACGAGCACTACAAGCTCTACCACCCACGTGGTATGAAGAGTAAGTTTGAGTGGCGCTGCGATGGTTTCGACCGCATGGGTATGGCAGGCGTTCACTCCATCGGTATGGGTGTGCTCATCGGATTGGAGAAGGAGTGGCGCACGGATGTTGTGATGATGGCTCATCACCTGCGCTACCTGCAGAAGCACTACTGGAAGACCAAGTACAGTGTGAACTTCCCTCGTATGCGCCCTGCACAGAACGAAGGTTTCCAGCCAAACTGCTTCATGACCGATAAGCAGTTGGCACAGGCTACTTTCGCCATGCGTATCTTCGACCACGATGTAGATATCTCCTACTCTACCCGTGAGCCAGCCTACATCCGTGACAACATGGCAACATTGGGTGTCACCACCATGTCGGCAGAATCAAAGGTAAATCCTGGTGGTTACCATACTTATCCTCAGGCACTGGAGCAGTTCACCGTGAGCGATGAGCGTACCGCCAAGGTAATCAATGCGAGATTGAAGGAATTGGGCAGAGAGCCAGTCTGGAAGGATTGGGATGCATCCTTTGATTTGTTTGGAAATATCGCAAACGGATAAGATAAACATATAGATATAAAAAAGCGCCTTGAATGATTTCAAGACGCTTTTTTTATATCATTTTATGAATAGTTTTATCATTAAATAATGAATAGCTTATTCCTTATATACTGAATAGCTTATTCCTTCAACCATCCCCCTATCAGGTCGATGATTTCCTGTCTTGTTGGCTCAGGGAACGAGAGGATGCGGGTGAGATGCGAACCGCCATGACACATATAGACATGCAGGTTCTTCTTGTTCTTGGTGAATGGCAATCCATAGATGCCCGATGCACCCCATGGGTCGATGTCACCATAAATATATACCATCTTCGGATCGTTCTTGGCCAGGAAATCCACGGTATAATTATAAAGCTTAGGCGAGAACTCCACGTTCTCGGCACCCTTCGGTACCATCAGCTTCTTCAGATAACCCTTTGCCGACTTGATGCTGAGGTATCTCTTGAATGGCTTGGTGTAATAACCGTAATATCCTAACTCCCTGGCAGCCTGCACATCGAAAGATGCAGTGGCATTGTAGTTGGTGAAATACTCCGGCTCACACATGTTGATCCAGTATTTGAACACCTGGTCGTCGGTGGCATCATTCGTAGGAATCTTCTTAATGTCCTCACCCCACTGCCAGAAGGCGAAGGCATACTCAAATACCGAGTAATCGAAAATCTCGGCGATAGGCGCATTGAAGCGATACTGCTTCTCGCTGCAGTACTTCTCGAACATCGGCAGCAGCGCAGCCTTGCGCTTAAAGAGCAGCAGCTGGAAGTTGAGCACCTTCTGTCGGTTCTCCTTGGTAGAAACCTCCTCCTGTAGGAACTTCTCGTGTCTGCCATCCTCTACTCCCTTGTTCAGCGGTGCAACGTATGGCACGGAGATGTCCACATCATTTGGGAAGTAAGCACGGTAGAACATCGTGGTCTGTCCGCCCTTGCTGATACCCGTGGCAATCCACTTGCCCTTGTACATCGCATGCAGGGTCTGGTTGACGTGGTGCAGATCGTAGAGCGAATTCTCCACGGTGAGGTAATCCCAGTTGCAAGGACTAGGCATCGACTTGTCAAAATAACGGTACTCCACGGTGATGATGTTGGTATCGAAAAGCTTGGAAAGTTCCTCGATGTAATTCTCACGCAGCGCATACTTGGCGTTATAGCCTTCTGTTACGAGCACGGTAGGACGGTCGAATCCTCTGTGGCAGAGTATCACTCGCTGTTCAAAACTGCCCTTGGAAGCATCCTTGGCATCCAGTTGCTGCTTGATGAAGAACACATACTTTTCAGGGAAATGCGTACTTTTCAGCGTTTCCACGTCACTCACTCCCGGCAGCGCCGCCAACAGCTTGCCAGCCTCTCCCAGTTCTGCCGCCAGCATCTGCAAAGGCAGAATGAAGAGCAGCAGCATCAATTTCAAGAATCTCAATTTCATTTTCTTCTCTCGTTTATGTTTTCTCTTTTTAAACTTTCGTCGGTAATCTCCACATGCTTTGTCGAGTAAGGGGAAGGAATTTCACCCATCCTTCTCACAGAACCGTGCTTGACTGTCTCCCATCACACGGCTCTTCGCACTTAACTCTTTTGTTTATTAATTTGTATTCATAATTATCCTAGACGTGGATAGGGTACAAATCCCTTCACCCAGTGTGAAAACTCATTTCTGTTATGTGCCGCATACTCTACAAGCCAATCATACGCCGTACCAAGCTTCTTACCCTTAGAGAAACGCTTGTACTTACACATCACCCATCGGGTTAATCGCTCATTGATGTAATTCAACACCTTGCGGAACTCTGACATACCAAACTTCATATAGTAGTTCATCCATCCACTAATCTGCGTATCAACCTCATTGCTTATGTCTAGCAAACAAGCAAAAGTCTTGCGATTCAGATTCCAAGCCCTTACGGCTTCTTTAACCCTCTTCATCGACTTCTTGCTTATTGCAGGGAGAAAAGCAGTAAAGTTTTGACCCGTTTTTCTGTTTCTTGCACCTCTAGGTCTGAAGGTAAAGCCAAGGAAGTCAAAGGAAGTATGCTCCGAGTTACCTCTTCGATTGCTATCCTTACAATAGACTATCTTTGTCTTCTCTTCATTCAGTTTCAATCCACATTCCTCAAAGCGTTTCATTAGAACAGCTTTCAAGAACTGAGCTTGTATCTCCGATACGCAATGGCAGATGGTGTCATCAGCATAACGCTCAAACGGAATCGTTGGATAGTTGCGCGACATCCATTCATCAAAGACGTAATGGAGGAACAAGTTTGCCAAAACCGGACCTATCACAGAACCTTGGGGAACTCCCATCGTTCGTTCTATCACTTCACCCTTCGATGTCTGATAGGGAACTTTGAGCCACCGCTCAATGTATAGAAGTACCCATTTCTCCTCTGTATGCTTGCGGACAGCCTTCATCAGCAAATCATGATTGATTGTGTCGAAGAACTTACTGATGTCCATATCAAGCACCCAGGGATTCACATAGCAGCGCTCCTTAGCCTTAGCTATGGCTTGATGCGCTCCCTTGTCTGGACGATAGCCGAAGGAATCTTCCTTGAAGATAGGTTCGAGTATGGGAATCAGTACTGATACTACTACCTGCTGCGCTATTCTATCTTCTATCGTTGGTATGCCCAGAGGGCGAGTACCACCATTGGATTTTGGTATTTCTAGCAGTTTTACCGCTTTGGGAAAGTAACAACCGGAACTCATGCGATTCCATATCTTATAAAGGTTCTTGGACATTTCTTTATCAAATGTCTTTTGGTCAACCTTATCGATACCTGCACTACCCTTGTTTTCCTTCACCTTGTGGTAAGCTTCCCACACCAATCGCTTGTCTATTACAAAAGGTTTTGCCTCGTTCATTGTTTCATCCTCAAATTCTTAAGTTGGACTGTAAATTTGGCTAAGCACGCTACCCCCTTCGCTCCATCTCCATTACAGAGACTTCAACACTACTACGAGGTAGTCCGCCACAGACATGGACATCAGTACTTTCTGCCTTGCGTGTCACGGCTTTCGGCATTTTCCCTTAGCATTCCATGCCTATTTCTCCTGTTCCTCTAAAGAGCCTATGTCAAGTTCATGCCACCTATACACCGCACACCCAGCAGATAGTAAACAGGTTTCCTCTGCCATTATCCCAAGATACAAAACAAACCTTGGTTTTGATGTGACTTGATAACTTTGCTAACGATGCTTCATCAATGGTTCACTTGCGTTCATCTCCTTGACACATACCTTGCCAACCTAAAGGAAGGCTTTCAAATGTCGTTCCACTACCCATCTGTTTCCATCAGAGCAGCACAAAGTGGTTTGCAATCAGCACCTGCATGCCGAATGCGGTGGGTCTGCCACCATCTCTTTAGAAGTTACGACAGAAATCCATCAAATATAGCCAATATCAGACTTCATTCTGTCTCAGGACACACAAATGCTATGCAAAGGTAAGGAAATATTCTTGTCCGGCAAAGAGAAGAGCCACCTTTTTATTATTATTGCAGCATTTTTCTTTTTTTTACGACAAGAATAAAAGTAAAACGAAAAATATTTTGTATATTTGCAGTCGAAATCAAAATATAGGAAATAAGAAATCAAATAAATCATCATCATCATAATAATATTAACAATCATAATTTATGACTAACTTACAACAATCAACATCCCATTTCTCGGATACCAAACCGCATTATGCCCTGCTCGACGGATTGCGTGGCGTGGCTGCATTGCTCGTGGTGTGGTATCATGTGTTCGAAGGCTACCAGTTTGCATCCGGCTCAGCCATCATCCAGGAAATTAACCACGGTTATCTGGCGGTTGACTTCTTCTTCATCCTTTCCGGTTTCGTCATCGGCTACGCCTACGATGACAGATGGGGAAAGACCCTGACATTAGGAAAATTCTTCAAGCGACGCCTCATCCGCCTGCATCCGATGGTAGTGATGGGCGCGCTCATCGGACTCATAATGTTCATCCTTCAGGGAGCCGTAACCTGGGACGGCACTCCGGCTTCGGTACCGGCTATGCTGATAGCCCTGTTCTGCGGCATGCTGATGATTCCCGCCCTGCCGGGTTGCGGATACGAGGTGAGAGGCAATGGCGAAATGTTTCCACTCAACGGTCCCGCCTGGTCGCTCTTCTTCGAGTACATCGGCAATATCCTCTATGCCCTTTTCATCCGGAGGCTATCCACCTGGGCACTGGCGGTACTTGCCGGAATTCTATCCATCCTTCTGCTATGGTTCACGGCTACGGATGTATGCGGCTACGGTATGTTTGGCGTGGGCTGGACGCTGGATGGTCTCAACTTCTGGGGAGGACTCCTGCGCATGCTCTGTCCGTTTACGATAGGTATGCTGTTGTCCCGTGTTTTCCATCGCATCCAGATCAAGGTGAAAGGTGCATTCTGGATCTGCTCCATCATCCTGCTCTTGCTCTTCCACGTACCTTATATAGAGAGTACGATTAGCAGCATTTCCGTGAACGGTGCAGGCGAAATAGCTGGCAGCATTATGCTGAACGGCGTTTTCGAGGCGGCACGCATCCTCCTGATTTTCCCGGCGATAGTATGGTTGGGAGCGAGCGGACTGACATCCGACCATTTCAGCACCCGCGTCTGCACGTTCTTGGGCGACATCTCCTTCCCGCTCTACATCGTGCACTATCCGTTTATGTATTACTTCTATTCGTGGCTCATCGAGAAGCAGCTCTTCACGCTGGGCGAAACCTGGCCCGAGGCGCTCATCACCTGTGGAGTTTCGATAGCCGCCGCCTGGCTCTGCCTGAAATTCTACGACCTGCCGGTTAGAAGATGGCTGGCGAAGAAATAAAGAAGTGCCACCTTTTTTATATTATCTCCCCATTTTTCTTGCAAAATCAAAATATTCGTCGTATCTTTGCAGAAAGAATTTGTAGAAAGGTGGATGGCTTGCAAAAGCTATCCTGAAGACATAGGAGAATTAGATTATGACAGAAATGAACGATAGAAGATTGCCGGTAGGTATCCAGTCTTTTGAGGAAATCAGAAAGGGTGGTTATCTTTATGTTGACAAGACAGATATCATCTGGAATCTTGTCAACAGGGGAAAAAAGTATAATTACCTGAGCCGACCACGCCGCTTTGGTAAATCCGTTCTAGTAGATACGCTTGAAGCATACTTTCTGGGGAAAAAGGAACTCTTCGAGGGACTGGAAGTTATGAAACTGCAAGCAGAATGGGTGAAGCATCCTGTAATCAGACTCGACATGAGTCAGGCAGGAGCCGAAGCGGAAAGCATACGGAGCTATTTAGATGATGCATTTCATAATTATGAAACCGAAAATGGTATTGATGTGCGTCAAGGTAGCTCGCTTGCCGTAAGATTAAAGAACATTATCAAGACAGCTTACAGCAAAACAGGGATGCAGGTGGTCATTCTCATTGATGAATATGACTCTCCTTTGCAGCATTCCTGGAAGACTCCGCAACATGAAGCATGTACGGATATCTACAGAGAAGTGTTTTCTGTATTGAAAGCTCAGGATAAATACGAGAAATTCGTCTTCATCACAGGCATCACCAAGTTCACTCAGATTTCTCTCTTTTCTGTGCTTAACAATCTGAGCAACATCAGTTTTGATGCACCATACGCCACCATCTGCGGCATTTCAAAGCAGGAAGTTGCCGAAAACTTCATGCCAGAGATTGAGGCTATGGGAGAAGAAAACGGATGGACTCCGGAAGAGACGCTGAAGCAGCTCACGGCTTATTACGACGGATATCATTTCTGCCGCAGAAATATGGTGGATATCTTCAATCCGTTCAGCCTCATCAATGCCCTGGATGATAGGGATTTGAAGAATTACTGGGCTTCATCAGGTACCACTTCCCTATTGCCAAAGTTCGTGGATGACATGGAGATGAAGATGGAATATTTTGACCATTGCTTCATCGAGCGCGACACCCTGGAAACATCGGATGTAGTGAATGGCGGAGCCGAGCTCTTCCTCTACCAGTCGGGTTATCTCACCATCAAGGGTTACGATGATGGCGTTTACATCCTGGGCTTCCCTAACTTTGAAGTTCGCAAGGCATTATACCGGGTAGTGGTTCCAGCCTTGACCATGAAGTCGAATTCAGAAGTGGTTTCTGCGCAGAGTTTCCTCAGAAAAATGATGCAGGACGGCAATACCGCAGAAGCCAAGAAGGCCTTGAAGGCTCTTATTGCCGATGTTCCATACAGCAACAAGAAGATGGAAAGCATGGATATGGAGGAGCGTTACCGACTGATAATGAGCACGATATTCAGAGCTTTGGGCTTTAGAGTGGAAGTAGAAAGAATGCTGGCCACTGGCAGAATTGATATGATTGTAGAGGTTCCATCCTTCATCTACGTCCTGGAGCTGAAGCTATCGAACAATGGCGGCATTTCTGCTGCCGAGAGCCAGATCAAGGACAAGAGTTACACCGAGCCATTCAAGGCCGATAAGCGCAAGGTCATCGCCCTGGCCGTAGAACTTGATGAAAAGGGCAAGGGATTGATAGATTGGAAAGAAGTGGATGAGTCTTTGTAAAACACAAAGCCAGCCATCTACCCGGCAAACGTCCCGATTTGCGCCACACGGGCAGAAGGCCCAGAAGCTCCTAGCCCAGGGCAACGCCCTGAGTATAACAGCAGTCAACAAGGCGTCCTGTAAGGGCAAAAGCATTAATAATGAGATGCTTTTACGCTTACAGGGCGCAATTACTTAACTATCTCAGCCATGGGAATTCCTCATATAAACGTTCGTTAAAGGCATCAACAGACTCCCATTTAGAAGGATCATCCTTTATGGTTTCACAATAATCGATACTATCCATAAGCCCCTCATAACTAAAATGATTTTTAAGAACAGGAATTTCATCTTCCTGCTCTATCCCAGAATCAATCACGTGATGAGACACAGGCTCTGAAGCAATAGTTGCATAGGCAGGCGATGGCTCACAGACCTTATCCCCTGCAATCTTCGATTCCTCGATATGATATTTCTTTTCCTCCATATTTCTTTCGCTTTTAAAGTTCTACATTGCTTATTGGTGCAAAAATACGAAGAAAGATTGGAACTCGCAAGAAAAACTTATAGAAAATGGCAGAGAACGCTGAAATTTAATGGATTATGCAGATATTTCCCCCGCTAGGCGCTCCGACGGATTTGCAATCCGTCGTCAAAAAATGACCTAACCTCTTTAGGATCTGCGGATTTGAAATCCGCAGCAAGCAAGATTGCTGAATCCGGCAGAACACCTAACGAGGGTATTATTACTGGCAAATGCCCTTACATATCAAACAGATTACCCGTTGCCACAGAATACGAAACCTTACACATATTGCAGATATCAGTAATCGTAGCGCCACTTCCACTCAACGAGTAGAACACGCTCTCGCCTACCAATACATACTCCCAGGTGCGATTCATCCTATCCCCAGGCTCCAAGGCATTGATCTTCTTTATCCATTCCACAGTAGCCGTCTGCTTCTGGCGAACGTTCACATCATCCACCTTGTCGTCACCCTTGGTTTCAATCAGATAAACCTTATCAGCCGTAGCCACTATGAAATCAGGATGATACGTTGCCATCAAGCCATCCTTCCTTACATAAAAGATGATGGCGAAGGAATGGCCACTCTCATTGATTTTCAGGAATCTTTCTACCTCGGCATCCCTATCCAGAAACTCGATGAACGCCTTTTCCAATCCTCCACCATGGGATGGATAACCCAGTCGAGGATAGATACACTTCTGTACCTCCATCGAGTAAGACTCTCTCATCTTGATGGCTTTGAGCGAAGAGAAATCCGTATGGCTCACCTCAGCATCTATCGTGGTCAGGCGATTCTGCATCTTATAGATGGCCACCGCAAACTGCTCCACGATGTGCTTCGTCACAATTCCATCCTTCGCCAGCAATATCTTCCAGTCGCTGCCCTGGAACGGGTCGAAAGGCACGGAGAAAAGCTTCTCTCTGATGTACCAGTCTATCACCTGCACCGTTTGTGCCCCATTAATCTGAATGGTCGGGAACCCCTGGCGGCGACAGTTCTCAAAGCGCAGGGTTACTACCCTCAGCAATTTCTGCAGATACTCATTATATCCGCTGGCATTGAAGAGATTGGCCGTCACCTTATACTTACCAAAGGTAGTCTTGGTCAGAGATTCCTGCGATACGAAGGTCTCGCCCTCTTTTGCCAGGAACTTGCGGAGCAAAGGCAGCGGATACATCGTAAACGGCTCTAAATCATCCAGATCTATCTCTGCATCCTCAAATTCATCGATGGAATCATGCAGGATAACCGGCCATAGGAAATCATACTTCCCGTAATCCTCACGAAGTCCCACGGTAAGAATATCGCCTGTGGCTCCTCCGGCACCCACATCGCCTTCATCCACAGCCACCAAGCCCTGATCCTGCAAATCATCATAGAACTTGATGAAAGCCGGATGCTCCACGATAGACAAGGTATCGATATAGGTGCGGGGAGGCTGATGATTCTTCAACACCCTCAGGCGGTCTTCACGCTTGATGTCGATATAATCAGACTCTCGCCACATCAGTCGCAAACCTCTACCCACCAACTGCTCCAGCAGGATTGGCGCCTGCGAAGAACGCAGCGGAACGAGCACGCAGATATTGTTGACGTCGAAGCCCTCACGGAGCATCAGCACGGAGATGACCACCTTCGGACTCTTATACCTATCTATATTGAAGAGCTTCTTCTTGATTTCCTGCCATTCCTCATCCTTCACCTCGCCCTGCTTGTTGCTGTCGATGGTAACGATGTCTTCATCTTCCAGACCTTCTGACTTCAGAAACTCTTCTACAAAAGGAGATACCGTGGTATCCTGGCAGACGATGAGCATCTTCGGGTTCTTAGACGCATCATTCTTCAGGAATTCTTCTTCCAGTTTGTTCAGCTTGGTCAATCCGGCACGGAGCATCATGCGCTGGCCTTCGCTCAGCCCCACTACCTTTCCCTGCTCATCACGCTCGGCGTTGTAATCCAGGTTCTCCAGGTCGGTGAGTTCCTGCCGACGGTCGAGCAGCAGCAGCTTCACCAGTCCCTGCTTCATCGCCATCGGCAAGTCGAAATCAACGATGATATGCGGAAAGAAGAGTTTCACCTGCTTCTCTCCCGTTCCCTTCGTATCAAAAGGGGTAGCCGAGAAGTCCACCTGTATGAAACGGGTGCCCTTGGTGGCGCTGATGGCATTCAAGCCTCTTTGCCATTCCACCTCCTCGGTTTCGCCATTACGCTTGATTTCGTGGATATGATGAGCCTCATCATTGATTACCATCAAATCCTTTAAACCCGCCAGATATTCCAGTTCGGTGCCACTCAGGGCACGGCGGTCGAGCATGCCGAGGTCGTTGCCCGCCGACTTGCCCGGACGGATAGGCAACAGGTCGCTGATGATTTCAGCAGGTGTCACCGTGCTGAAATCGTCCACATCCTCATCCTGTTCCTTCTCTTCCATCTGATTTTCAAACAGATGCCAGTTGGTCAGGGCAATCAGTCCCTCTCCGGTGGTCTTTCTGCCGATGCCATCCTCCTTGGTCACCACATTGTTCTGTATGAACGAAAACACCTCGTCACGATAACGCTCGGGGATGAACACCTCCTGGTTCATGTAGTAGTCGTTGGTCTGAGGGTCGCGATATTCCTCGTCACGCTTCTTTCTGCCGCAGAAGGCATCCAGCAGACGGTCGTAAACAATCAGACCCGGAGCCACTATCAGGAACTTCTGCGTAAATCGTCCGCTCTCCACATCCTCGTGCCGGGCATTCAGCATCTGCCAGATTATCAGGGCATGCATCACCCACGTCTTTCCCGTGCCCGTAGCCATCTTCACTGCATACTTAGGCATCTGATATTTAGGCTTGGCAAGCTGAGCCAGGTCGGCCCTATCCATCAGCTCCGGAATGATGCCCTGATAGGCATCCATCACGCAGTTTTCTCCCATCACTTCGTGCAGATAGATGATGTTGAGGATAGCCTGACGCTGACCCTCATGGAAATTTCTCGCACGCTCGTTGCAGAAGCCCTCTCCAAACCAGTAGTTCAAGAGCGAAGCGGTGGTTGGGGTCACCTTCTCCAGCATCTCCCCACTCTTCCAGGCGGCATTGACCACATCGGTGAGTCGATGCGCCAATTCCAAAGATATATTACTTGAATTGATAGCCATAGTCGTAATCTCCTATTCGTTCTTAACACTAACACTTCACATCCAGGATAACCTGACTCTCGAATCCGAACACATCCACCGCCTTGACGCAGACTTTTCGCTCGTCCTTATGCGGCATAGCAATTCGGGTGGAATATACGCAGTGCAGCGGGTCGCTGTCGTTATCCATGTTCTCACGATAATCCTGCCAGGTGCTGCGGAAGGTATCGCCGTCATAATCAGGGTCGATACTCCAATATTCTATCAGCGAGAGAGGGTCCTGCTCCATCACCTTCTGCAAATTCTCCTTGTCCTTATCGTCCAACGGGATATTATCTGGCGAGAGCAGCACATAGTTGCTGAGACTGATGTCGAGTTCATCCTCGCCATTGCCGCTCACGGTTACTTCAACTGGGTTCACCACCAGATACTGCAAAGAAGAGAAGCGGACGGTTTTGTCGGCAATGAGCTTCTTGAAGCCCTTCTTAGATAGCTTGTCGAGCAGATCAGGCGGAATCACCAGCACCTCTACATTGCTGTTCTTATATTTCTCGATGGCTTGCGAGATGTCGAAGGCGAAGTTCCAGCCGAGCACGATGACTTTATCCCAGTCGCCGCCAAGCAGAGAAGCCTTGGCTTCTACGGCACGGCGAACGGTGGCGGCAGTGGTCAGGCGGTTAGGGCTATCCACCATCACCAGATTTCGTGTGCCCTTGACGTAGCCAAAGTTTCTGTCACTCACCTGTTCTGGGGAGAATGGCAGGGCACCGAAGAGGCCTAAGACTACCTGAGAGAGATCGCCCACTCTGCGGAGTTTCTTGTTGTTATGGAAAGCCTCTTTCTGATAGTCGCCGATGCTCTGATAGAGGAACGGATTTACTTCCTGGTCGATGAAACGCTTGCGCATGACGAGGGATGCCGGCTTGCCGATGTCGCAGGTAATCCAGCGACGGCCCAGCTTTTCGGCAACCGCTGCTGTGGTACCGCTGCCACCGAAGAAATCGCAGACGAGGTCACCTTCGTTGGAAGATGCCTTGATGATACGTTCGAGGAGGGCTTCAGGTTTTTGGGTGGCGTAGCCAACATTTTCTTTAGCCATTGAATTCACCTCTGAAATATCATTCCATGAATCATCCATGGCTATACCTTTAGCCTCACTTAAATAATATTTAACACGACGTTTCCCTGTTGAAGTAATAAATATACGATTATCTTTTTCCATCTCAATAAGAGAATCCTCACTTCTAGTACCTATTGCTTGATCTGTATATGGTCCACGCCCATCATTATCATCCTTCGTATAACGTTGCTTAATATATTCTTCTGAATAAGGTAAATACTGCGTATGATAAACATAATCGTTACCTTTAGAATAATACAAAATCATATCATGATTTCTAGCGAATTGATTTCCTACAGCCTTGGCACCTTTTACTGTACCTCTTTTCCAAATGATTTCATTACGGAAATTTTCCTTTCCAAAGATTTCATCTAAAACTACCTTTACATATGCGCCTATATGCCAATCAATATGAACATAGATACTTCCTTTCTCTGACAACATTTCCTTCATCAACATAAGACGAGGATAAATCATTTTAAGATACGAAATCGTTCCCTCTTCCCATGTATCCGCATAAGCAAACTGCTCAATTACAGTTGGTCTTTGAGAAAAACTTGCATTTGGTAATGTAATCGGAGTTCTATAATTCGCCTTAGAATCAAACGGCGGGTCGATGTAGATCAAATCCACTTTGCCTCTTAATGAAGGCAAGCCCGTCTGAGGGTCTCCGGCAAGCAGCGCCTGCATGGTCAGGAGATTATCACCATACACCAGACGGTTCATCCAACTCCCCCCATCCAGGGCGGCATTGAATGCATTAGGGATATTGGGAACTTGTCCACGGAAGAATCCGGAGACATCCTTGCGAGGCAACACCAGCTCATTGGTCTGCAATCCAATGCGTGTACCACTGCTCAATCGCTCAATGATGCGCTGAGCCTCTTGCCTACCTTCGCTTGCAATGCGAGGTAGCTCTTCAATCAATGATTTTGCCATAGCATTAAAGCTTAAATATAGTTTTAATGCGACTGCTTTGTTACTCAGAAAATAAAAGCTACAACCAAACACCCTTATCCATAGCAACAAAGCCAACCTAGGTTTGCATCAAGACCAGCCTCATCCCCATCAGAACGCAGAAACGTGGACGATCCACTTATCCAACGTTCCAAGGTGTTTGGCCTAACCTATATGCAACAGATAAGTTTTACGTCCACGCTATAGCGGACGCTTACTTATTTATTCTGTTGCACATGTTCTTCCGCGGCCAAACTTCAGGAACATTATTATCGAATAAACAGCAAACGCTATTATTTTAACCCACAAAAACAGACGTCATCGCCCTAGGGCGAATCCATCCAAATGCAAAGTAAATGCAAACGGGCGCAATGAAAGCTTGCTTTCAAAATTGCCGAATGCAGCTTTGCATTTGCAAAGATACTGCAAAAATCAGAGATTACAAAAAGAATCGCCACCTTTTTTTATACTATCCCCCATTTTTTCTTGCGAAATCAAAATATTCTTCTCAAAATCTTTGGAGATTCAATAATTATTTGTATTTTTGCAGAGTTAGTTCCAGCCGAGCCTCTTAACTATGCTTAAATAGGCTGGGCTTTTTTATTTATAAACTATGGCAAAAACATAATTCTAAAAGTTACCATTATGGCAAAACAATTAGTAAAGTTCATAAACGAGCGTATGCAGCGAGAAATGGATAAACTTTGGGAATCTGTCGAAATGAGTAATGAAAAGTTGCAGGAAATGCAGTCTGAACACTTGCACACGGCTTATAAATAAACTGACAAATAATAAATCTCCATTACCATTAAAATGCGGATTTTTCAAGCATAAATCAGCCTTATCCTCGAAAAAGTGTATGATTTAACATTTGTTATCATCGAAAAAATGTATTTTTCCGGGATATTGGGTGGTTCTGACAATAGAAAAGCAGTTGTTGCCTCTTACCGCAACAACTGCTTTTTCTTTTACAATATCACCAGCTATTCTACTACAATTCTTACTGTATCATAACAAAAGCATCCTTCTCCTGCCTACATCTCCTTAATCTCCAGCGTTACTTCGTTTCCTCGCCACACCGCCTTCTTGATGCGCTCGTAGAGGGTGGTGAAGAGCGGCTTGCTCTTCAATACGAAGCCGGGAGCATGAACCTCGCCCACCAGAATACTGCCCCTGCCCATCGTAAACGGACCGTTGCCCGGCTGAATCATCGCACATGGCAGGGAGGTGAAGGCAGAAACATCTCCAAACTCATGAGAATGACGAGCCTTGCAGCAAAGCTCACACTGGGATGAATCCAGAACACACAAACCTTTGGAAGATTCCATGGATGAAGAAACCTCCTCCATCGGAACCAGGAACGGCATCTTGCGACGGTGATAGATGCACTTGCCAATGAGCACACGATACTTTCCTACCGGAAGGCAATCAGCAGCACGCTCTACAGTGCCGCATACCTTTACCTGCTCATCAAACTCACTATCATTCACATTCTCTGCCTTGAGCAAACCCATAATGGTACCACGCTCACGAATCATTCTTTCAACATACAAATTCAACATAGCAATATTATTTTAAATGATTATTATTAAATGTCTATTTTTAATTGTTACCTACAAGACGGATATAATACTCAGAAAAGTCCTTACACCCTTTAGGCAACTGATGACGAACCAGCTGCGGCAACAGATCCTTCAACTGCAGATACAGTCGCTCTCCAGGTTCATCTGCATCAGGGAAGATATGGAGATTCAAGTCCTGCAAGGGATGAAGATCCTCTTCCTTCAGCAGAGTAGCCGATGGAATGGCTATCGCCTTATGCCCAACACTCATCATCGCCCAGCAATCCGTACAACCTTCCGTGATGAAAAGAGGTTCGCCGGGCGACAGCCAGTTTAGTATCTGAAGATTGTAAACATGGCACTCTGACCCCTTGGGAAACTTGAACCTCGCTACCCCCTTGGCTCGTGCAGCCAGCTTGCCCCCAGCCCCATTTTCATCAGTACCCAGATAGCGGCTCTGCACGGAGAGCAACCTCCCCTCCCGGGTATAATATGGAATGAGCAGGGAGGGCGCATCATAAAATGGCTTACCGAATCTTCTGCACGGAGTAGGCTCCGAGATACTCGAAACATGGCACCACTCGATGACTTCTCTTCTCAACCTTCGCTCTTCCAGCAGGAAGTGTTCTGCCTCGGCATTGAGTACAGGATGCGCCACATAGAGATTGAGATATTCCGTATCTACAGCAACGGGGCGAGATGGCTCCAGAGGCAGCACCTTTCTGGGCTTCACATCTGCGAATCTGCCTGCAGAGTTTTCATATCTGCAGCCACGATCGCCTGTTCTTCCGTCATCCTCCATATAGAGTCCAAATACCTGTGCAAGCCAGCAGCAGGCATCATGAAAATTGAGATTCATCCTGTGCATCACGAGGTCGATGGTGCCCCCATGCTTACCACATACGTAGCAATGATACGTATTGTGAGAGGCAGAGAAATGAAGGCTCGGATGAGAATCGTTATGGAAAGGGCAGATGGCATTATGCCATCGCAATCCCATTCCCAACGCATCAGCAACCTGCTCTATCGGCAGGGAGCGAAGCTTTTCTATCATTACTTTATCTATCATAGTTTATCTAATTATAGTTCTTGACATTATCATATCTGCTAAAATCAGTAGTTGAAGTACAGAAACACGAGCTTCAGGAAGAAATCTACTGCTTGAGCTTGCGGAACTGATTCTTGTCAACCTTCTCTATCCATCCCAGTTTCACCCAGCGTGAAATCACGTTTTTGGCAGGTGTCGTCTGCTCCAGATGCTCCAGGGTTACCTTGAGCAGATCGCGGGTAAACTCAGAAGGGAGATTCTCAAAGAGATGGCTCGGACGGTAATCCGTAACCACATGGTCGGCATTGATCTGCTCATACACCGTACCCCATTTTGAGATCATATTATAGAGGGTATAGTCGGCCATGGCAAGATAAATCTGCTTCACCCATTTGTGGATAGTTTTCTCGTCCTTCTTTCCCTCCAGCTGATAGAGATACTGGCAGAGGCAGGCAATGCGGAAGGCTGATACGGAGCTGCGCTTGTAGAACACATCGAGTGCCTTGGAGCAGGATTTGAGAGCCTCTACACGGCGCTCACCACACCATTTGGTAATGGCAGGTTCCAGCCATCGGGTATCGAGCATCACCTCGGGTTGCATCGTGGTTTCGTCCTGATAGGTGGCTGCCATCAGCTGCTCGATAGTATGGTCGATTACCTGCTGCTGTGCTGGCGTGATAACCTTGAGTGTAGGCGGCTCGTCGCCGATATGACTCTCCAACTGGCAGAGGATGGTGCGAGTGATGTTACCGCCCTCGATGGCATTCTTGTCCATATAGCGGTCGATGGCGGCAGGCGTTCCGCAGAAGAGGCAGTTGAGCAGCACATCCACCACGGTGCTGTAGGAAGTTTCGCTCAGATAATCCTGACCATAGGTAGAGCCCAGATCGTAGGCAGTCTTCATAATCTGCTTCAGGTCGGAAAAGGCTCGCTTGTTCGACTGGGTGATGGTGGAGAGTTCATCGGCAAACATGAAGAGTGTTCTGGGTGCGCCATATTTCACTACCGGTGCATCGGCACGCTTCATCAGCATGGTGATACTTACGCTAGGAGGAAGGTTTATAATATCCGTCTTCGGTTCCGGAGGCAGTTGTCCATCCTTTTTTCCTTTTCTTCTCTTCATTTCATTATACTTCTGCTCGGTTCTTCTCTGCTCGCTATCCCTGTCGATGAGTTTCTGCATGATAATCTGCTGCACGTATCTGGCAAATGATTTTCCTGAGCTCTGGTCGCCGCAGACTATCACTTGCAGGAGGCAGGTGGATGGTGTCTGGTCGTACACATACTGGAATCTCAGACGTGGAGCGTAGGTTCCGAGAGCCGGAGCACAAGCCACGAATACCAGTGTACGGAGCACCTCGGGAGCATTGCCCACCAGTTCACGGAACACGGGTGGCAAATCCTTGGGTTTAGGCAGATGATGCGCCTTGTTCTGCCAGGGCAGCATAATGAATTCATCCTCTTTTCCTTCGCCAGCCTGAGGATTGGAAAGCTGGGCGGCTGCAATCTCCTGGAGATTGTCGGGCTGCAAAGAATTCTCGTTCTTCTGCATAATCAAATTGTTTTTTCTGATGCAAAGATACAAAATCCAGGAAGGGAAATCAATAGCTGAAATGGGTTGCCGCATACAGTGCCGCACAATCCGCATAACCTGCCGCACACTTTGCCGCATAAGCTGAGGAAATGCATCGTAAAAAGAGAGGAAAGGAGAGGAAAGAGAGAAGAAAGAAAGAAGCCCCCCGGTATCGGGCACAAAAAAAGCGGGCAAGAAGCCCGCTCTATTATCCTAAAACTACAGTCTTTCTATCCGTTAATTCAGTTTTATATCTAGTCTAGTCAAACTCGTTTTTAAATGCCTTTCATATAGATAGAAAGGAATCTCTGCGCCACATGCTGCGCCTCCAGAATATCCATCTGGTTGCCATCCTCGATTCTCCAGTCGGGGTATCTACCTGAAATACGGGTAAGGCGCCTGCCGATAGTATCCTCAGAAGGAAGATCCTTCACCCCCACATATTCCTTGAGATAGGTGAGGAATTCATTGGTAGTCTCCACGTATGGCAGACCATACCTCTCGTCCTTCGCTCTCATCAGGGCAAGGATGAAGGCATACTGATAGCCCACTCTTCTGCCGAAATAGTTGGCTGTACGCCCCTGGCATTTCTCGGTCTTCATCTGCTCGAAGGCTACCCTTATCCTTTCCTCCTTGGATTTCTGCATCCACGCTTCTGCAGCCGCTTCCTGCTGCTGATTCCTGTCCATGTACTGGTTCTGACGCTGGTTCTTGTGCTGATTTCCGTGCTTCTGTATCGCCAGCCACTCTTCCAGCGTCATCCCCTGCTGCTCGGCCTGCCGCTCCAGCTCATCGTAAATTCGCTCACGTGCCAAGGCCTCCTCCAGCCCGCTTCTGGCTACCACCATGGCGCCTGCCTGCAGGGTATAGTTATCGCCATAGTTATGGTTGTTGTATATGTTCATCGCTTGCCTCCTTTCGCAGGTCTGCTTGATATATACACGATGTCCGGATTGATAGGAGTCACCTGAATGTTGGGATCCAGCGAATTTGCCTGAATCTCAAGTTCGAACGGTATCTCCTTGTTTGAAAGTTCTCCGAGCCCATCTGCCATCGTCAGAACTGCCTGCAGCTTTTTAGTGGGCATGCCTTCATCAGCCACCACACTAGCCCCCGACTCCAGATTGAAGTTGGTACCATAGCTGCGCTCTATCTTGTTGCCATTGATGATGGTCACATTCTTGGCATCTGCCACACCCGCCTGCATCAGCTGCATATTCTGCTGCTGTGCGTTTTTCTCCTGTTCCTGCTCTTCCTTATGCTGTTTTCTCAGCTTGTCGCAATTTCTCAACAGCTTGCCGTATTCACTCAGGTCCTGATCACCAAACTGTTCCGAGAACTGCTTAGAATCGAAAAAGATTTCCAGCAGTCGCTTGGCTCCCGGATAGAGTTCATCATCAATTTCTCTCGGATCAATCACCATATTGCCCAAATCACAGAAGAGATCAATCATTCTAGTACTCAACCCCAGGTCAAAGCCTTCATCAATGTCCTTGCCGGTGAAGGAAAAGGTGAAATCTTTCCCTACGTTTTCCTTCATGAGCTGGACATCCTTATCCGTGAAATTGAACCGATGCAGTTTAAATTCTGAAAAGTCATTACCAGGTGGATCATCCGGGGCATATTTCTTCTTCAGGTCAGTCAAGATCTCAATCAGCTGCCTGTTCTGCTGTCTGAGCAGCTCTATCTCCTGCATAGCCACCTTGAATTTCTCCTCATAGGTATCCGCCTTACCAGCAGAAAGCCCGGAAAACTCCCCCTCCTCGATTCTTGCTCTTAAATGATAATCATCAGGATTAGTAACATGGTTGAGGACCAGGAGTTCGTGGAATTTAGCCTGCGACTGAGCGTCCTTGTAAATCTTAAGCAGGGAAATGAGGTCTAGCTCGCACAGCTTCTTACGGAAAGAAATCTGGAAATCCTTTCTGGCGCAAAGTTCTTCTATGGGCATAGGCTGAGGATCGAGATTGCGATTACGGATATTCCCTTCCTTTTCGATGAATTCATCCAGCAGCTTATCAATATCCCCTGTATAAAGATAAGTGTGGCAAGACTGCCAATCTACAAGATACTCCAGCAGATTATCCGCAAAATCCTTCAGATATTCAGAATTGTCTCCCTGCAACCGGATGATGGCATAGCCTAACCAGCAGATAAGCCTGCAGTCATCCGACTTATCCGGGCAAGCTTCCTGTCCGAGAAGTTCAGCTACCCTAGCCCTTACAGCATTCTCCACATCTATCGGTTTAAGATAGCGGTGAGGATACTTCTGCAGCCTCATTCTTATCGCCAGTTCATAGGCACAATCAAAGTAGATGTCTGGTTCGTCAAAGTTCAAGACAGCAGTATCTCCATTGAAGACGACACCATACAACTCATCCAACACGTGGTTGATGCCAGTAGGGTCGTCAGCCATGTACTTTTCATATCCATTTTCCCCTTTGCCCATATAAATGAGTTCTTGAGGCAGGTTTAATGATTTTATCATCCGCTTAGTAGTTTTTATTAGCTACAAAGGTACGGAATTTCGCCAAGACCACCAAACATTTTTCCAGTTATTTTTCGTTATCAGCGATATTTTTCCATCCACTTTGTTTATTCGCTTACTTTTTAATGCTGGAACACGAAAAACGAAAGAAAAAAAAGCCAGAAGAAGGGATTTAAAAAGGTCAAAAGGTCAAAAGGTCAAAAGTCACATTTGACTTTTTGCAATATGAACAGATGGAGGATAATATTCCTAAAGGCTTAATGAGAGATGCTATTATTAATAATAAACCATTATATAATGTACGCGCGCGTACAATAATATATAGAATCTTCTATTATCATCATAAACTCTATTCTCTTACAGAAGACCTAGCAGACAATCTCTCTTCCAGGCTTCCACTAATCGAGTAGGAGGTAAACACTAATCATAGGTGTTTATCTCCTATTTTCATGTT
>OHUJ01000123.1_pt1 | contig 44100 bp, 26 predicted proteins | sample 1579241 | NCBI WGS metagenome assembly OHUJ01 (sample SAMEA3882547, study PRJEB24775) | human gut metagenome | biome: human-associated habitat; feature: intestine environment; material: feces | place: Netherlands | collected 2009/2010
TGCAAGTAGGAGTTTTTGCGAAAAAGGGTGCGTCATGGACTTATGACACACCCTCATCCGTCCCACGTAGGCGGAAGCATCAATATCATGCAAATTGGCAAGAAGAAACAGATGATGTATGATGCAGAATACGACAGAACAGGAAAAAATCTCGGCTATTCACTTAACCAACTTGCATCTTACAGCAATCGTCTGGCTCCTACCTCCCTTCCATCATGGGTATCAGTGCCATCGCTTGACGCTCCTATCGATGAAGAACGCCTGCGCTTCAACACCTCGCAAAAATACTCCATCAACCATATCAAGAAGAACAAGGACGATGCAGAGACTCGCATAGAAGCCAACTATCTCCGTACGGTAACCCGACAAGAACGAGAGAACCAGAGTATCTACGATCTCGGCGGCGAAGCTCCTACTGTTACCACGGAGCACAATCACAAGACAATGATCAGCGATGCCTTCAATATGCAATGGGAGAACAAGGTAAACAAGGCTGAGCATTATGGCAACGAGAGCATCAGCCTCAGCGCTGCACAAAGCGACGGTTTGTCAAACATCAACGACACGCTTACCCAACGTGTCCGCATCCCAAAGCTCGACCTCTCGGCAAGTATCTACCGCCTCTTCGTCTTCAAGAAAAGTCAACTCTCTTGGCGTAGCACTGCCGACTATCACCATGGTGTGGCAGACCTTTACGTTAATGACGACCGCAATCGTATCCGCACCAACCTTTGGCATACTGCCCACGCCTTACAGTGGATGAAGAATCGCTTCCACTGGACGCAGGAATATAGAGTGAGTATTGACCTCTACAACATCTATGCAAAATATCAGGAAAGAAGCGATGAAATCGGCAAAAACAACGGATTCATCGAAAACAGTCACGATGAAATCGCTCAAAACAGCCTTAACATCACTGGGAAGTTCACCCCTTACTGGCAATACAAGACAGAAACGTTCCGTATGTCGTTCTCTCCCGACTTCATTTGGGAACGCTTCACCTATCCACAGAAGACTCTACTTACCGTATCACCCTACCTTTACTTATATAAGAAATTGGATTTCCGTAGAGAGTTGACTATCTACACTGGATACAATACAGGAACAGGCAATGCCATCAACTATGCCATCAAGCAATATCGCCAGAGTTATCGCTCTTGGTACACTTCGAGTGACATCATTCCGATAACCCGCTCTCTTTATGGCAAATTGAGTTACGACTACAAGCGTCCAATCAAGGAAATCTTCTTCAGCGCATCGGTCAATGCCAGCAAAAACTGGATGAACACGGCATCCGACCTACGCATCGAGGATGGCAAATACTATACCTCATTATATAAGCAGGACAGCAAGAGCGACAATCTAGGGGCTTCGCTCTACATATCGAAGGGCTTCTACGACCTTCATCTGAAAACCCGCTTGGAGGGCAGTTACAACTACAGCAAGGGCGAGCAATACAGCAGCGGCAATGCCATCAGCTACACCGCCGACAACTATACAGTGAAGCCCAGCATCGCCTTCTCGCCATCCTGGTGTGCCTTTAGCTATGAGGGAGAATTCTCTTTTTACAACTCGAAACGTCAAAAAATGGCGAAGTCATCGTTATTTAATTGGCGCCAAAGCGTATCTGCCACCGCTACCATCAGCCATGTGGACCTCTCCTTTTCGCTCGTACATTATCACAATGAGCTGCAAGAGGGCAACCACCTTAATACCCTCCTTGGCGATGCATCGGCAGTATGGAGAATGAAAAAGCTCCGCCTTTCTGCAGAGCTCCGCAACCTATTCAATAAAAAGAACTATATGGAAACCATCTATAGCGGCATCAGTACATTGACCGACAGCTATCATCTTCGCCCTCGCGAACTGATGATTTCCGCCCAGTATTCCTTCTAAACAAAAAACTCCCATCTCAGAGAAGAGACGGGAGTTTTTCGTTATTGATATCGGGAGTTTTATTTTTATATACTGTATCTCCCCTATGATTACTTATTTCTGCTTCAGATAGTTCAACTGAACCTTAGGAGCGCAGGCATTGCTTGTCTTCTCGGTATATTCAGCCACCTCCAAAGTAGCAGTACCCTTGATGTTCTCTACATCACTACCTACCTTGAAGAGATAGTTACCAGCATCGACCTTCCACTGGCTGTTAGCCTCATCGAAGCTGGCAAGGTCTCGCTTCTCGAGTGTCATCTTCAAAGTCTGGCTCTCACCTGGCTTCAGCAACTTGGTCTTGCCGAAGGTCTTGAGTTCCTTGGCTGGCTTCTCGTAAGCGCCCTTTGGAGCGGTGACATAAACCTCAGCAACTTCCTTGCCGGCAACCTTACCGGTATTCTTGATAGTTACGCTAACCTCAATATTGTTGCCTTTTGCCTTGACAGATGGCTTGCCAAACTCGAAGGTGGTATAGCTCAAACCATAACCGAAAGGATAAGCCACATTCTTCTTAAAGGTATCAAAGTAGCGATAACCTACGTAGATATCCTCCTCATGGTTGCTATAGTCGTAACCCTTGATGTTGCCCTTGCTCCAATCCTGCAGATTCTTGTAGGTGTACATATCATAATCCATGGCGAAGTTGGCAGTAGATGGATGATCGGTAGCAGCGATAGGCCAGGTCATGGTCAACTTACCCGATGGATTCACCTTACCGGTCAGGATATCAGCTACAGAGTTACCGCCCTCGATACCTGGCTGCCAAGCTACGAGAATAGCATCCACACGGTCTCTCCAGCTGGCAGTCTCTATCACAGAACCAGAGTTGATAATCACAATCACCTTCTTGCCCTTGGCATGGAAAGCATCAGATACACGGAAAATCATATCCTGCTCTATCTGACTGAGGTTGAACTCACCATTAATCTGGCGATCCATTCCCTCACCTGCCTGACGGCCGATGGTGATGATGGCAGCATCAGCTTTTGGCTCCTCGCCAGCTACACAACGCTCAGTAATCTCGATTTCATCGAGCTTAGGCTGACCCTGATCCAGGAACCACATCATCGGATTCTTGTCTGCCTTCAACTTAGCCTTGGCATACTTTACATAATTCTGATAGATTTCTGTAAGCTGAGGAGTAGTTGCTACTCCGATGTTCTTCAAACCGGTAACCATATCTACAGAATAGCCTACATTAACGGCTCCACTACCGAGACCACCCGACATGAAGTCGTAAGAGTTTACACCGAAGAGTGCCACAGTCTTCAAGCCCTGGATAGGAAGAGCGGCATCATTCTTCAGAAGCACCATACCCTCGGTAGAACTCTGACGGGTGATGGCAGCATGAGCCTTCAAGTCTGGCTCACCACTATATTTATATCCCTTGAATCTAGGAGTCTTCACGATATATTCGAGCATACGGCGAACATTGCGATCTACATCCTTGATATCCAACTTACCATTCTTTACGGCATCAACAATATCCTGCACCTGTGCTGGATAACCCGGCATCATCAAGTCGTTGCCAGCCTCAACTTCCTGTTCCAGAGGAAGGTCGGCACGCTTACCAATCCAGTCGGTCTCCACGATTCCCTTATATCCCCAGTCGTTACGGAGAATATCGGTAAGGAGTCCCTTGTTGCCCTGGGCATAAACACCGTTGATCTTATTATAAGCAGACATGATAGTCCAAGGATTGCTCTTGCGAACCATCATCTCGAAGCCCTTCAGATACAACTCGCGGAGAGCACGCTGGCTCAATCGCTCATTCACCTTGGTACGGTCAGTCTCCTGAGAGTTTACGGCAAAGTGCTTGGCACTTACACCCACGCCCTGACTCTGTACACCCTGTACAAAGGCTGTTCCGATGAGACCTGTTACGATTGGGTCCTCAGAATAATACTCAAAGTTACGGCCGCAGAGCGGATTGCGATGCAAGTTCATACCTGGTCCGAGCACAACATCACAGCCATACTCCAGGGTTTCGTTACCGATAGCCTCGCCCACCTTGCGCACCAGGTCGGTGTTCCAGGTAGAAGCCAGACAGGTTCCGATAGGGAAACCGGTAGCAAAGTAGCTACGGCTGTCACCTTCGCGATGAGCATCGATATGAACGCCGGCAGGACCATCACACTGTACGGTAGTAGGAATACCGAGACGAGGGATGGCTACAGTTGTACCCGCAGCACCCGGCACGAACTTCTTCTGGTGTCCGAGCATAGCGCCACTGCCCACGAATCCATCGTTACCACCGCCCACCAGCATCTGGGCTTTCTCTTCCAAGGTCATCGCCTTGATTACTTCGTCGATGTTGTTGGCATTCAACTGAGGTGCAGATTGCGCCATCATTGTAGATGCCATCGCTCCTGCCGCAATGGTAAGAGCCAATTTCTTGTAGTTCATCATTTTGTCGTTTATTTAGTTAGTTATTTATCACTATTCTGTTCTTTTAGTCGTTTCGTCAGTTCCATACAGTCACTAAGAATACTGCATTTCTTCAAAAACTTGTTGCAAATTTAATAAAATAAGGTGGAAACACCAAGCATTTCCACCTTTTTCTTTTTGAATTCAACAAGATTATTCCCGGATTTAACAAAAGATATAGTAAGAGAATACTATACATATCCCTAACCTAAGACTAGTCCTGATATTTAATCTGGAAGTAATCAGGCAGACGCTTTTAGATATATTGCGATAACTTACTTCGCTGTATCCTTTGAGCTTCGCTTGTCACGGCGATAACTTCGATAATCATCCAGAGGAATCTCAATATCAGGTTCCACCAGCTCACCCTCACGTGGCAAGGCGAACTTCTGATACTTGATGTTCAATCCACGCTCTATCCACATACTCTCATAATAAGTCTGGATAGAGAGAATCTTACGGGTTTCCTCATCGATACCCTCCTGATGATAGAGGTCCTCAGTGCGGAAGAGCACAGGCAGATGGTTGCCATCCACCATATAAGTAGTATAGGTGAAGAGGAAGTTGGAGTCCGTCTTCAGATGGATAATACCGCCATCCACGAGGAAGTGACGATAACGGTTCATGAAGTAAGTAGATGTAAGACGCTTGCGAGGGTTCTTCATCTGCGGATCAGAGAAGGTGAGCCAGATTTCCTGCACCTCATCCTCTGCAAAGAAGCGGTCGATAATCTCGATGTTGGTACGGAGGAAAGCCACGTTCTTCTGTCCTTCTTCTATCGCCTTCTTGGCACCTGTCCACATTCGTGCACCCTTGATATCCACACCGATGAAGTTCATTTCAGGATAGAGTTTGGCAAGTTCCACGGTATATTCACCCTTGCCGCATCCCAACTCCAGCACGATAGGATTATCATTGTGGAAATACATCTCACGCCACTTGCCCTTCATATCGAAAGGCACGTCATCTACTACACTATATGGATACTGGAACACGTTCTCGAAACGCTCCATATCCGCAAACTTAGCTAATTTTCCTTTGCTCATTGATTTTTTTTCTTCGTTTGGGTGCAAAGGTACAAAAATTATAAATACTCTTATTACAATTACATTTATAATTTTTGATATTTAACCAAATCTACCGGAAAATCTTTCAGAAACGGCAGAACTATTGTCTCCATTATCAAAAATGAAAGAACATAGACATCAGTATTGTCCTGCCTCGCAACTGATACTCCTTGCTCGTACGGGTCAACCCCGAATAAACAGTATAGCCGTAGGTGCGCTGATTGAAAAGATTAAGCGCAGTCAGGCTCAACTCCATGCCATTCCTGAAGCCATAACTGGTGGATGCATCGGCAAGAGTAAGATTCTTGTGCTGATGATCTGCTATCTGATTGCGATAATGCTCTCCATGCAACTTGATGAACCATGACTTCAATGGCTGGAAGTTGAAAGTAAGATGCTGGGCAAGATTGGTAGAGGAAGAATCGAAGCCCAAATTCTTCAATACCATCTTATCCTTATCCCAGTTCAGCTCATAGGTGAAATTGAACCAATCCGCAGGACGACCGCTCCACTTTGCCGACAACATATAGTTATCAGATGAATAGGCTGAAGGAGAATCGTTCTGACGCAGGAAGCCATCAAACCTCAGATAATCAAAACCTACGCTAACGAGTCCATGCATGAATCCCAATCCCTTACTCACCTTTCCACCAGCCATCAGGTTTTCAGAACTGCTGCTGTTGGAGAAATAGGAGTTGATGATATAATCACCCACAAAATCACGAGCCACCGTAAGATGACTGTCAGACCAGCTCTTGCGGATGTAGGCATTGGCAAAGATGGTAGCAAGAGGACGCTTATAGTTGATGTTGAAGGAAACATGCTTGCTCTTGTCAGCAGTATAATCCACAAAACCCGTATAAAGATTACGGTAGTCACGCATCAGCAGCCCCTGATAGAAATTCTGTTCATCCACTTCCCGCTGAGCGATTCCACCGGAAAGCGTAGCCTGCAAACAGGCTGTAAGAAAATAGCTCACGCTGAGTTGAGGAGTAACCAGCGTCTTGCTGGCGTTCTCTTTAGAAGCCATCAACTTATCATTATAATAATAAGGTGTAAAGGTGATAGGCATCTGGAAACGGATATGCCAGCCACTCTGGTTAAACTCAGCTTCCGGCGATGCATAGGCTCGGAAGAAGGTCATGCCTATCTGATTGCGCATATTGCCCAGGGAATCGGGTACTCTTTCCAGATGACTCTTCATCGTTCTGCTCAATACCTGCAAGCCTACCTTCATCATCACGGTAAAAGGCTTGAGGAAAAAGCCGAGCGAAGTATTGGTATGACTGAAGAATGCTGCCGAACGAACACTTTGATAAGCCGTTTGCTGCGAATTATCAACTGTCAGAGAGTGCGGATTCACCATATAGGAATTATACGTGTTAAAGGTATAGGTTCGCTTGCCACTCCGCTGCAACAGTTCCAACTTGTCAGATACTTTATATTTCGGCATCTTGACTTGCTGATGGTTAGGATAAGAGCCGTCAATATCCATCATGACATCATTCCAGGCCAGGTCGGTGGAAAACTGATTAGCTACGTACGCCTTTTCGCCATTCGAAGTCAGCGTAAAGTCGGCAACCAATCTGTTCTGCTTCTGCTTAGCCTGTTCATCCTCTATATCATAAATGGTTGAATCATTCAGGAAATACTGGGTATTACTGAATGAGGAAGAAAGAAGACGGTCGTGGGTATAGACTATCTGAGAAGACAAATCCGTATTTTTGCCTAATACCCAGAGATTATTGGTTGTGAAAACATGAGTCTGGTTCTTGCGCACCCTACTGTCTGAAATATCCGTCAGCTGGTCGGGCGTAACATTTACGTAATCTTTCAAATGATAAGAATTTCCCATCACTCCAGTACCACCATCCGAAAAGAGGAGATTGCCTTCACCGGTTACATCCGTACCTATATTATTACTCTTGAAGGTATTGAGCGACTGGGCTTTCTTGGCAAAGCGCATCAACGACATCTCACCTTCCCAGACATTCAGCTTACCAAACTTCTCCCCTTTCTTCTGCTCCATACCGCCACCTGCTTTCAGCGTTCCTACCAGACGACTCTTGGCAGATTCCTTCAGTTTGATATTGATGGCAGGGTCTTGCGAGAACAACATATCTTCCAAAGCCTTGATAGGTTGATGATTGGTCATCACCTCTACCGAACCTACATCCTTCTGATGGATATTGTTGGTGGCGATGGAATAGCGGCCGCCGAGCATATCATGTCCTTCGATATAAAACTTATTGATAGCCTTGCCGTTATATTTGATTTCTCCCTTGTCCGACACCTCCATTCCCGGCATCTTCTTCAAGACATCAGCCAGGCTCTTGTCGTTGGCATCAGCAAAGCTTGCCACATTGTAGGAGATGGTATCGCCCCGCTGTCGGATACTTGGAGCCTTCACCACAACATCCTTCAGCTTTGTAGCCTGCTCCGTCAGGAGTACATCATATTGGGTAGTATCCTTTGATAAGGGGATAACTTTCGTAGCATATCCCATCATCGAGAAATGCAGCACGTTACGACCTTCCGGAATCGCATTGAGCGACAACAGGAAACTTCCATCTGCCTGCGTCTTGGTAAACTTCAGGATTCTATTGCCGACAGCAGGTCGGATGGTAACCATCACTCCCTGCAACCCGTTGCCCGTATAGGCATCTTCCACCTTACCCGACAAGGTGACTTGCTGGGCATAGGTCAAAGTGCTCATGCAGATAAACCACAGATATAAAAACAGTTGCTTCATAAATTATCTTCTTGAGAAACCATTCCGACTTCTCTTTACATTGATACTTATTCTTTTTCTATCAGATCATATTTCAGAACTTCATCCGAGCCACCCAGAGATATTCCCGTTGAAGCCTCGTTGATACTGTTCTGATTTTTCAGATACTTATATTTTGATTGCAGGAACTCCTTTCTTGTCGTTTTCTGAAAACGCTTGAATTCCTTGTCAAGTACACCAAAAGTAATAGGTTTTTCACTAACCTGCTGCATTCCATTGATACAGAAACAGTATTGCTTTCCCCTATCATACACTTCCATAATCAAGCCAGGGAGTCCGCAGAACTTCCAGGGACCGTCACTTACAGGAACATCCAGGGCAAACCAGGCTGTCCATTGTCTTCCTCGGAAGCAGCAGGTAGCCTTTTGGCATTCATGACCGAGCACCATCTTCGTGCTGTCATTTTCCATATTCCACTCCTGCGCATTCAGGGAATCTCCATAAAGATAATATTGTCCCAACAGGAAATCAGTAATGGTCATTTCCCCTTGCGGATAATTCTTATAAATGGTAGCAGTCATTCTGCGATGGGGTATGGCATTGCGCAATTGCTTTCCTTTCAGTCCTTTCCCTATCGCTTCCGTCAAGAAGCTATCCCATAGTTTATCGCCATTAGGAGAAGCCATCAGAGAATCACACTGATAAGTATAATAGCTATAGCATTTAGAACTCTCCGCTCCGATTTGCAGATAGAGCAAGTCTTCCTTGCGCTGTTGTTCTCCAGACAGCGTATCCGTAAGATATTCATATACATAGCTACACAGCATATTAGCCGTATCTATCTTCTTATTTTGGGCAAAGCCAATAAGATAAAAAGTTAAAAATAGAAATATGAAATAAACTCTCTTCATAAATCTTACTTGTTGAGTAGTGATAGACTAATTTCTTTCTATCAAGTCATAGTTACGTTTTTCGTCTGGCAAACCTAAGGATATACCTGACGTAGCCTCGTCTATGCTATTTTGATTATGAAAATAATTATATTTAGACTTCAGAAAAGATTTCCGGTCTATCTTTATCCGTTTTCTATTGAAAACATCATAAACGATAGGCGTGCCAGCATCCTTTTGCAATCCCTTGATGCAAAAATATTGCTGTCTTCCCTTGTCATACACCTCCATAATCAAACCAGGAAGACCACAGAACTTCCAAGGGCCATCACTCATAGGAACATCCAAGGCAAACCATGCTGTCCAAGAGCGACCACGGAATCTACAGGTTGCCTTCTGACAGTTATAGCCTAATATGTTTTTAATGCTATCACCTTCAACCACCCAATCCTGTAAACCCAGGCTGTCACTATATTCATAATACTGAGACATCAGATCGTCCGTTACCGTCATCATATTCTGCGGATAATTCTTATAGACGCATGCCGTCATTCTGCGATGTGGAAAAGAATTAGTCAGATATCCTTCTCGCTTAAGGGCTTCTTTGAATAAAGCGCGAAACTTCGCCTTGCCATCTTCTGTAGATTTCAAGGAATCACTCTGATAAGTATAATAGCTATAGCATTTTGAAACATTCTTTCCGATAGAAAGAAAGAGCAAATCCTCTCCTTTCTCATCATTCTTTATCGTATCTTTCGAATAACAATAATAGTATGAGCACAGATATTGCCCACTGTCTATCACATTGTTCTTTGCCTGCAACAGAAGCGCACCAAAGAATAACATGGATATACTTATAAAAAATCTCTTAACAAACATATTAATATAACCTTTAAAAATTAAAGAAATACTCTTTTGACTGCAAAAGTACTAAATCATTTTCAAAATCCTTTATCTTGAAGTATAATTTATATTAATGGTGAAGAAAAGACGGAAGAGTTCGCAAAAGGTTCAAACATCCGGTGCATAGAAAGCTACTTTCAAAAACGCCCTTCACGAAGAATCGCCAGGAAGCAATTCTGTTGCTTCACTGACGATTCTGAGAGAGAGATTTATCTATGTAATATCGTGTTCTTATTCCGCCTGAATACCGAAGTACTCATTGAGTTCAGCGATGGCGGCGCCATCGGCATTAGGAAGATCCTTCACCAGCTTGCCTTTCTCCAGCAGGAGGATGCGGGAGGAGATGTCGGCAACGAAGTTGAGGTTGTGGCTAGAGATGATGACCGTAGTGCCCTGCTCCTTGCAGATACGCTGAATCATGTGGGCGATAGTCATCTGGGAAGATGGGTCGAGATAGTTGAATGGCTCATCCAGGAGAAGAACCTTCGGATTGATGATCATCGCTCCGATGATGCCAATCTTCTGTCGGTTGCCCTGAGAGAAATCACGGAGATACTTCTTGGTTCCCATGATTTCATCGTGCATAAAGCCCTCAAACAGCGCCAGTCGCTCCTGCAAGGTTTTATCGTCGATGTTATAGACATCAGCGATGAAATCGAAGTATTCCTCAGGGGTGAGGAAGTCGATGAGGAATCTGCCGTCGATGTAACTGCCGGTATATTCCTTCCAGGTCTCACTCTCGTTCACCTTCTGTCCATTGCTTTCCACGAAACCATCATCAGCCTGAATCAGGTCGAGAATCAGACGGAGCAAGGTGGTCTTGCCCGCACCATTATTACCTACGAGTCCTATCAACTCGCCCTTTGCAATACCCAGATTATCAATATCGAGTACGGTATTGCCATTATATATTTTCCTGAGATTCTGAATCTTGATCATTTTACTTTGAACTTTGAATTTTGAACATTGAACTTTATGATTAGTAAAGCTATTGAATTCTTCACTCTTCACTTAACTCATGAACTTCTCCATGCGCTTATACTTGTTCTTCTCGAAGATGGCAGCAATCTTGGCGATAAACCATTTGTGGATGGCGATGCTGAAGACTGCCATTGCCACACAGGTGATGCACCATGCCGTCTCACCGAAGAAATGATAGACTGCACAGACGCCAGCCAGCGGGAAGAGGAAGGCGATGGCATAAAGATTGATCTTCAGATTCGCTCCCTGCATGCTGAACATGGAAGTCTGGAATATCTCCAGACGGGAAGAGAAGAGTGCCGTAGGCAGATTGAAGAGATTGATGAATACCGCCAGACAGAAACCACTAATAAGCACCTGGATTCCGATTCCTGCCTCCAGGAAAAGGAACGGCATGGTTAGCAGTAAGGCTATCGCACTCACTACCATATAATAATAGAAACAATTCTGCAGCATCTGCTTCACCTTTACCGGCTTGGTCATCAAACCATGGAAGAAGTTTGCCTCAATACCAAAGGTCCATTGCGACAATACCACCGATGGCAGCAGGATGGCACCCGCTACATAGAGGGTAGTCATAGCCACCTTGTCCCCTATTTCCTGTCCCGGTTCTGCAGGAAGAAGGGCAAAGAGATAGGCGTCAAAGAGGAAGATGGCAGTAATCAAAATCACCATCGTACGGACACGCTTTGCTCTCAATGTGCCGATATATTGCAAGCTGAAGAGGTTGACATGGCTGAATCCACGGAACTTGGAAACCTTCTGTTTCTGCTCGTTATAAATCTTTTCGTGATAGAGATAGGCGGTAAGTCCGGAGAATACCGCTCCAGCAAGGAAGAAGAGACCTATCCATCCCATATATACTGGGAAGAAGGAAGCCACAAACATATATCCTATCAGCACCACAAACATGCCTATCCATCCCAGTATCAAAGGCCATTTCAGAATCCACTCCGTAGCCTTGCGGTAACAGGTGATATAGATGCCGTTGACAAAAGAGAACTCCAGGAACAGGAAGAAGCTGGCTACAACCTCACCTGCCGGCAGAAGATAGATGAACACCGGAAGCGTAAGCACCGGAAGCACATAGTTCCAGAAGCTCACGAGATTGGTAGTGAGCAGGAACTTGTTCCAGATTTTCTCTGGCACTGGGCGCGACTTCACATAATCATCCATTGCCGTAATATCCCGCTTCATCACCATCTTCATGATGATGTCAGGAATCAGCATACCGATTACGATGCCCGCACCCAACAGAGCCGGCATGTCCTCTCCCTTCAGTTCTCCTCCACTCTCGGTGAAGCCCTGAAAGAAGCTGAATCCCACCGCCACATACACGAAGATGATGTAGCAAGCCACGAAGGCATCTCTCTTGCGGAAGTTACGGCGCTGTTGCAGCCACCATAACCTTAACAGTAATTTCAACATAGTTCTTTCGTTTCATTGGTTTACGGGTACAAAGGTAAACAAAAAAACTCTGAATTCTCTAACAAAATGGAAGAAATAACTTAAAAATAACATTAGATTAAAAAAAGCAGCACCTTCCTCGCGAAGATGCTGCCTGGCATAAACTAACATTTGCTTTGCTATCAACTATTCACCTAACCTATTTAAACATATAAACCTAAAAGCCATTGTCTTGTATTTTATTTTACTGGCAAGATGTTACCCTCCTCATCATAGAAAAGAGGAGCCACCTTTACGCTGCGAAGCCAGGTTGTATCATTAGATGGCACGCAGTCGTGATGGAACAGATACCACTGTCCCTTGTACTCACAGATGCTGTGATGGGTAGTCCAACCTACAACCGGCTCCAGGATGACGCCCTTGTAAGTGAACGGGCCATAAGGATTATCACCTACCGCATAGCAGAGATAATGAGTATCACCGGTAGAGTAGCTGAAGTAATACTTGCCATTGTACTTGTGCATCCAGCTAGCCTCGAAGAAGCGATGCGGATCATCGGCTGGCAAGATCTTACCCTCTTCGTCAACGATGACAACAGGCTTTGGCATTTCTGCAAACTGCTGCACATCATCCGTCATCATGGCCACACGAGATGGCAACGGATTCTCCTTGCCTTCAGGGAGATGCTCATTCTTCAACGCCTTGTTGTCCTTGTACCACTGAAGCTGACCGCCCCAGATACCGCCGAAGTAGCAGTAAATCTTACCGTCATCATCCTTGAACACGCAAGGGTCGATGCTGTATGACTTGCGGATAGGGTCGGCATTCGGAATGAAAGGACCTTCCGGCTTGTCAGCCACTGCCACACCGAGATGGAACACACCATTATAATCCTTGGCAGAGAAGATGAGATAGTACTTGCCATCCTTCTCCACTACATCGTTATCCCACATCTGCTTCTCAGCCCATGGCACGTCCTTCACATCGAGAATCACACCATGATCGGTTACCTCACCCTCCATCACGTCGTCCATAGAGAGAACGTGATAGTCTTTCATCTGGAAGTGACCGCCATCATCATCGAAGCATTCGCCGCTGTCCCAGTCATGAGAAGGGTAAACATACAGGCGACCGTTAAACACATTGGCAGAAGGATCTGCCATATAATCCTTTGGGAACAAATATCTTGCTTTCATTATTGTCTAATTTTTAAAGAGATTTACAAAACTATTAAAAGAAATCTTATTTAAAGAGTTTTACGATTTCCTTCACCACTGGCTTCACCTCATTGTTGCGGTCGATGAGCAGTGGATAGTTGGTTCTGCCAGGGATAGGCCAGCCATTGAGCCATGAATGTCCATCGTTGACACCCCAGAAGGTAACACGACTGATGACATCCTTGTGGCGCTCAACAATCTTGAAGAGATCGAGATAACGCTGATTGAAGAGCTTCTGTGCCTTCTTGTCAAGCCCCTTCACGTATGGATTGAACTTCTTCTGAAGCTCAAACTTCTGGCTGATTTCCGCTCCGCCGAATCCTTCCGGATTAGGAAGCATGTTGATATCCAACTCCGTCAGCATCACCTTCACGCCTTCACCTGCAAAAGCCTCGATGCTCTTCTCATACTCAGCATAATCAGGATAATCAAAACCATTGTGGCTCTGCATACCTACTGCATCAATGCGGAGACCCTTTGCCTTCAAACTGCGAACCAGCTTGCAGATAGCCTCTCGCTTGGCAGGCTTCGAAGTTGAATAATCATTGTAGTAAAGTTCTACGTTTGGATCAGCCTCATGCGCAAAGCGGAAGGCCAGCTCAATGAACTCCGGACCGATAATCTTATAATATAAAGACTTGCGGTAAGAGCCATCATCCTCGAAAGCTTCGTTCACTACGTCCCATCCCTTTACTCTACCTTTATAATGAGTAACCACGGTCATGATATGATTATACATTCTGCCTATGAGCACTTCACGGCTTACCAGATTGCCCTTATCATCGGTAAACATCCACTTAGGTGGCTGAGAATGCCAAACCAGACAATGACCTATCAAGGTCTTGCCATTCTTCTCTGCCCAGTCAGCCAGTTTATCACCATCGGTAAAATCAAAGCGATTCACCTCTGGATGATTTACCTCGCCCTTCATACAGTTTTCGGCAACAACCTGGTTAAACTGCTTCTTCACAACTTCCTCACCTGCCGGGTCTTGTCCATTAGGCAAATCAGTATTAATGGCTGCACCTACCAGGAAGTACTTACCCATAGCTTCCTGGAATGTTGGAATTGGAGCGTTATTACCTTTCTGGGCAAAAGCTGCAGAAGCAAGCATCAATCCCAAGGCAAAAGTTGAAATTTTCTTCATTGCACATTTATTATTTTGAATTTGAGAATACAGGGATTCTCTCCTTCTATATGATTATCTAATTTTTAATTCTATCTTATTTTTCTTCCTGATGACGAGCCTCAATCTTCTTGTTGATATCGTCGATAACTTCATCGGTCAACTCATATTTAGAGATGATGAACATTGCCAAACCCAGCAGGATGGCAGGAATCACGCATACCAGCCAGCGGATACCTTCCTGTGCCAAAGGAGTCTGCTGCTCCAGATCGTTCATGAAATAAGCGCCGGCTGCATTACCAACCGACATCATGGCGAAGGCGGTGATAAAGAAGAGCGCCACGATACGGAGCGGACGGTTGTGGAAGAATTCTGTCCACAGATCGCTCACCTTAACGTTCTTGGTTTCCTTCTCGTCCATTACCACACGCTCCTTGGTCTGGGTAAAGCAGAATACCAGAAGGGCGAAACCTACCAGGGCATAGATCAGCATGGCAACAAACCAGGCATTACTGTCGGTAGGAAGCGAATTACTCTCCTGAGCAGCCGCAGCCTGATAACCGGTCCAGGCAAGAACGGCACCCGGTACTACTCCACCCAAAGCCATACCAGCCTTGTAGAAGATACCGGTCAGGGCGTTGACGATACCGGCAATACGCTTGCCGCTGGTATATTCTGCATAGGAGATGACCTCAGGAATCAAAGCCCACATATAACCTGTTGCCACGATAACACCTGTCGATTTGATGAACTGTGCGATATAAACCAGCGTGATATGATCCTTTACAGGCCCCATCTTGCTGATGATATAAAGCAACGCCATACCCACGATAGCCACAGTGAGGAAGATGTAGAACATATTCTTCTTGCCTACCTTTTTCTTGATGGCAGGCACCAGCGGCATAAAGATGAAGGATGGCAGAGAGCCCAAGCCCATGAAGAGCGCCATCTCGATAGGAAGATCCTTGGCTGCTGCGAGCATAGCTACCAGGATTGGAACTCCTGCCGATACACAGAGTCCACCCACATTTGCCATGAACATACGTACAGAGGTGAGAATGGTAATCTCGTCTGTATCGCGGGTCAGCGAAGAGTTCAAGGCTCCGTAAGGTACATTGATCAATGTATAGAGCATCGACAAGCCTACGTATGTTACATAAGCATAGATGAGCTTGATGGTTTCTGTCTGTCCCTCCATACCATTCCAGAAGCAGAGGATGGCAAGTACAGTGAGCGGCAAACCCGCCAACACGAGATAAGAACGATACTTACCCCAACGTGGATTATGCTTATCTACATAAGTTCCCACCAATGGGTCCCAGAGTACATCCACCAGGCGAACCACCAGGAACATGGTGGCAGCCACACCCGGATTGAGTCCGTAGATATCGGTATAGAAGAATAGCAGATACATGCAGATGGTCTGGTAGATGAGGTTTTGCGCCAAGTCTCCAGATCCGAATCCGATGCGTTGTAGCCAATTCAGTTTGTAGAATCCTTTAGATTCCTGTGTTACAGTTGTCTGTTCCATATTTTATCCAGTCATTAAGTTTACACCTTATTATATATATAACATAAAAGATGCATATACTACATTTACTTCAGTTTCTCTGCGGCAAACTTGCCCATAGCCTCATATCCCTTCGGATTGAGATGCAGCCAGTCGTCCGAATACTCAGCCTTCAGGCGCTGCGGATCTTTCGGGTCGCGGGTCAACTCATCGAAATCGATGACCTCATCGAAGGCACCACTTTTTCTGATCCATTCGTTCACGGTCTGTCTCATCGCCTCGTGCCAGAAAGAATACCATCCGTTTCCCTTGGTTGGAGTGATGGTTCCGCCATACACCTTGATTCCCTTTGCCTTGGCTTTTGCTATCAGCACCTTGTAGCAGGCAATCAGGGTATCAGTTACATGTTCATAATTCCCGCCGCAGCAGCCGATATCATTGGTTCCTTCGAAGATGATGAGCTTATCCACACCTGTCTGTCCCAGAATGTCACGGTCGAAACGCTTCATGGCAGGTTCACTCAATCCACCTTCCACGACACAGTTGCCGCCGATACCGAGATTCAATACACCGTATGGCTTCTCTGCATTCAAGGCATCCGAGAGGAAATCAGTCCAACGGTTCTGATGGTTGGTGGTACTTCCTCGACCATCCGTGATGGAGTTTCCGAGAATTGCTACTACCGGAGTAGCCTTATCGGTCTTCACATCAATGGCAGAAAGATTGTACCAGTGATCCACCTCCTCGCCATCATCAAAACTCTTATCCATCGGTTTAGGAGTACGATGCAAACCGTTTACTATATAAGATGTGGTACGTGAACCACGATGAGATGTTGCATTCACTGGAGTCTGCTTGCCATAGTCGATGGTAATCGTGAGGCGCTGTCCGCTCTTCAAGGCATATTTCAAATCATCTGAGAAGATAGCCTTGCCCGGAGCGATAGTCACATTCTTCTTGCCATTAAACTTGAGATACTTCACGGTCTTGGCGTTGATACCCCAATTACTTGGAACATCGGTATCGGCGATATACACCGATTTGATTTCTACCGGTTCCTTGCTCTGCTCATTGCTGAGCTTCACTCTGAGTTCCTCGCCACCAAAAGATACATGAACTATCTGTCGGCAAGAGCGGTTGCTCAAGCTTTTCTTAGGCATATCTCCTTTGCCAGTCCATTCCACTGCAGTAGCCCAAGATCCTTTCCATACCTTCTGGGCAAGTGCCACCGAGCTGGATGCAGCCAGCGCAAGTGCCAGAGAAAAGATTTTTATCGTTTGCTTATTCATTGTTGTTACTTTGTTTTTAAGTGATGGCATTGCTATTTTGACGATGCAAATTTACGAAATTCTATCTATAAAACACTTTCCACGAGTAACCATAACATTTCTACACGTATCAAAAACAGAAATAAAACGAAAATGATAAGGAAACTAAAGAATACGTTACACCAGAAAAAGTCAGAATTTGCTGCTTTCAGTGTTTTTTGCTAATTTTGCAGTAGTAATAACCTAAGATAAAGAATAGAGATTATGAACTATAACATCAAGAAATGCCTGATGGCAGGATGCATGATGCTGGCTTCGCTGCAGGTATCTGCACAGAACAACGGGTCAGGTTTATGGCTGGGAAAGGCGTACGCCAACTCCTGCCAGGTAAAAACAAACGCCGATGACAACGCTACGATACGTATCGCAAGTCAGGAGCTTGCCAACCACTGGCGTGGCAAGAGCGCCGAACTGAAGCTAGACAAGGCGCTGGATCTGGGCGAAGGCTACAGCATCTATGCCCGTCCTGCCCACCAGGGCGACAATATCGAGTATGAGGCTACCATCACCGCCAGCACTCCTATCGGTTTGCTCTATGGTGCCTACGAGCTGATCCGACTTCAGAACACCGATGCCTACAACACGGGTAGCGGCAATCAGCAGAACTTCAGCAAAGCTATAGATGAAACCGAGAAGCCACAAGTGGGTCTCCGCATCCTCAACCATTGGGATAATCTCGATGGCAGCATCGAACGTGGCTATGCCGGCAAGAGCATCTTCAAATGGGAAGAAATCAAACTCGGCAAAAACGGCAAGGGCGGCAGCATCAGCAAGAGTCTTCACGACCGTCTCATCACCTATGCCCGTGCCAACGCATCGCTCGGTATTAACGGAAGTGTACTGAACAATGTAAATGCATCACCAAAGATGATGACGGCAGAATATATTAATAAGGTGAAGGTCATCGCCAACATCCTGCGTCCATACGGCATCCGAGTGTATCTCAGCATCAACTTTGCTTCTCCTATGGCATTGGGCTATACCAAGACTGCAGACCCATTGGATAAAAAGGTACAACAGTGGTGGCAGAAGAAAGCAAAGGAGATTTATGCTGCCATTCCAGACTTTGGCGGATTCCTGGTAAAAGCTAATTCAGAAGGACAACCTGGTCCTGGCGATTACCACCGCACTCATGCTGAGGGAGCCAACATGCTTGCCGATGCCGTGAAGCCATACGGTGGCATCATCATGTGGAGGAGCTTTGTATATGGTGCTAACCATAAGGGAGAAGACCGTGTAAAGCAAGCTGTCAGCGAATTCAAAGGTATGGATGGAAAGTTCCGTGACAATGTAATTCTCCAGTCAAAGAACGGTCCGCTCGACTTCCAGCCTCGTGAACCATACGCTCCTATCTTCGACAACATCAGACAGACACCTCAGATAGCAGAACTTCAGATTACCCAGGAATATCTGGGACAGAGCAAGCACCTCACCTTTCTTGCACCTATGTGGAAGGAATTCTTCGGATTCGTCAATCCAAGCAAACTGGTAGGTATCTCTGGCGTAGCCAATATCGGTGATGATGCCAACTGGTGCGGTCATCCTTTCTCACAGGCTAACTGGTATGCTTTTGGCCGATTGGCATGGAATCCTTCGCTTACAGCCGAAGAGATTGCCCACGAATGGCTCGTACAGACCTATGAGAACCAGGACGAGAAGTTCACCAAACCTGTGGAGATGATGATGATGACCTCTCGCGAAGCCTGCGTCAACTATATGATGCCGCTGGGCTTGCATCACATCTTCAAGTTCGACCATCACTATGGTCCGGAACCGGATGGTTTCATCGCCAGCTATCCATTGGAGTGGTGCCCGGTATATTATCACAAGGCAGATGCCAAGGGTATTGGTTTCGACCGTTCATCCAAGGGATCAGATGCCGTAAGCCAGTATCCGGAACCATATCGCAGTCTGTATGACAACATCAAGACTTGCCCAGAAGAATATCTCCTCTGGTTCCATCATGTGCCATGGAATTACAAGATGAAGTCGGGCAGCACCCTCTGGCAGGAACTCTGCATGAAGTACAACATGGGTGTAGCGATGGTTGAAGTATATCGCGACTTCTGGCACACCTCAGCCAAACAGTATATGAAGGGGCATGAACAGGAATGGCAGCATACCGATTCGCTTCTCAACGTGCAGCTTGAGAATGCGAAGGAATGGCGCAACACCTGCCTGAAATACTTCCAGACCTTCTCGAAGATGAAAATCCAATAAAAGCGGAAACAAGGAATATCGAATATCTATCAGCAAAAACAAAAAACTATCAAAATAAAAAAGGTGTATCCACGCTTGCCCGATATATGGGGGCAAGAAGGATACACCTTATTATATATATATTGTATGATGCATCTTTTGAAGAGACCTATGCATCATTTTTCTTAAAGACCTATTGCATCACTTTCTTTCCATCCTTGATGACGATACCGTGATAGCTGGAGTCAACCTGCTGACCATTGATGTTGAAAGTCTTGGCAGAACGATACTTGGCTGGAATAGCATGTATAGGAGTAATGCCGGTAGTTGTCCACGAATCATCCGCAATGCCCTCGCCTACAGAAGCCAGTTTGCCATCAGCTATGGTAAGCATATAACTGTTGGCAGTTCCCTCTGGAGTACGAATCAGACGCCAGTCAGTATCCTTGTCACACTTAGAGGCAACATACACTCTGTAATCACCATCCTTCAAGGTAGAAGGCAATTTCAGCACACCTCCAATTTTCACAGCATCACTACCGCTATTCACATAATAATAGGTAATCGCCTTAACTACATGAGCTGATTGAATTACATTCTTTACACCATCAAAAGATTCCAGAATCACAGCGATATCACCAGAGATGTTATCACCCGTCTGATTATAGATCTTACCCGGCTGCACATTCAGCAAGGAAGCCACCTTGCTGGCTTTCAATCCTTCATCAGCATAAAAACGGGATTCATATTGAAGACAGGAAGCAGGCGAAATGCCTATCAGCATATCCTGACCTTCGCTGAACTGAAATCCTGTAGGATTCAGAAGAGCTATGTCGAAGTAACCATTTCCGCCTTTTGGTCCCCATCCCCAGTTGATGTGAACCATGCCCTGCTTGTCATATCCATCAAGCACGAAGGCATGGCCGCCATTTCTTTCATCATCACCCGTATAATAGATAGGACGGTTCTGATTCAATTCCGTATAGATATACTTCATCCATTCGGCAGCCGAATAGAAAGAACGGTTCAGCCAGTTGATATTCTCATTATAGCAGAAATAATTGATTAAGCCATAACGCGCTTCCCTTGACATGGCACCAGAACCAGACTCAGTATATTGCATATCTACGGAAACACCTACAGCAGCCATCAGGGTTGCCACAGCATTTCCCTGCACCTCTGTATAATCTTTCTTACTTTCATAGTCTTCCAACATATTCTCCCAGTCGAAAGTGGTGTTTGCGAAATCACAACTCAGCAATCTACCATCTCCCACGGCTGGGGTAAAGCTATACTGATGACTGCCCTTTCCCTTAATAGGATACTTGTGATAATACATAATTTGCGATAAAGCCGTAGCCACGCATCCCGAAGGATAAGCCTTGTTTTTAGAATTGGTAGGACAAAGATTATTGAATGGCTTACCCTGCTCCCAGAGCGTCTTGCAGAGAGGTTCTACCGCTTCCTTGAAATCGCCCGAAGGAATCACCAAAGCTCTTGTTACGGCAGAGCCTTTCTGCAAATCAGCCTTCATGGATTCAGATGCAGCACGAAGATACCATGCCAGAGAACTATTGGCAGAAGCATCGAAAGGAGAGTCTGCATAACCGATCACGGCATCGAAAGCATCATCATTGCTTACCACTACAAAGCGGCTGTCGTCTCCCAATACAGTATAGGTATCAGAAGCCTGCAAGAGTCTGAGCGTCAGTTCTGCCTTACCACGTGTCTGTGACTGCATAGTCAACACCGAAGAAGCAATGGCTTGCTTCTCATCCATCGTTCTCTCCTTAGCCTCAACACCGCAGAGAAAGAGAGACGCTACTAAAGCTAAAGTAAAATATCTTTTCATAGGCAAAAAATGAAAAAAGCCAGATGGGTACTGTCCCATCCGGCTTTCTTGTTATATTAAATTAAAGAGCTGGCTTCTCATCAAATACAAAGACATCGTCAAATGTTCCGAAAGAACCGGTATTAGGTATGAAATTATACATAGCCATAGTTACCACGCCAGTTTCTGGATCATAAGTACCAGCAACACCAGAACCAGAGCCATCAGCTGCAGCATCACCTTCGGCATTACCCATTACATATACTGCGCCATAAGAAGCATGATTCCAAGCTGGCTGTGGAGCTACGATTACATTATTGTCCTTATCGATAGAGAATACTATATCATACTCATATCCATTCGCAGGATCAGCAGGAACCATAAACTTACCAGCACCAATCATATAGCAAGGAGTCTGGATTTGGAAACCAAGACCATTAGCTACGTATGTACCAGTGTAAGACTGATAACGGGTGATGGTATAATCAAGTACGGTTGCAGCATAGTAATACTTCTCTGCATCAGTAATGGCGATACGAGTTTTCTCTGATGTACCTGTTGCGATATCAAAAGAAACCTTTACCTCTGCTGTCTTCTGACCAGCAGCAAATGAAACGGTTGCAGGAACGGTAAACTTCTCATTACTACTAGACAGACCTACAGTCTGAGCCTCAGTAGAATCAATACGAGACACCTTGAATGTAAAGCTCTGCTCTGCAGTTGGCAAGTATGAGATGGCTGTAGAGCCTTCACTTACCAAGAAAGCATTACCACCCAACTCTGTCTTAGAAGTTGGAGTATATTCATATTCATCTGTACAAGAGCTCAAACCGAGGGTAAGAACACCGAGCAGTGCTATAAATGTATATTTAAAAAACTTGTTCATAACTTTTTTTATCTTTTATATAACGATTCGTGTTATTACTCTGTCCAAAGTGGATACTTACCAGATGGGTCTGGGTTGTTCCATCCCTTAAGAGCTGTATTGTTCTCTGCCTCTGTACGATAGAAAAGGAAGTTGGTTGTAGCAGGGCGGCCATTTGTATTGATGCGAGCACCAACAGAATGGTTTGTGCCATGATAACCACGAGTCAAAGAGTAGTTCAAACGCTTCATATCGAAGAATGTGATACCCTCACCCCAAAGGTCGATACACTTCTGGAAGTAGATTTCCTTGATGATATCCTCCTTGCTTGTTGCCTTGCAAGTATATTTAGGGTCACGAGTCTTCATGAACAACTCCAAGAGTTCCTTACCCTTTGCTGCATCCTGCTGTGCAGCTGCCTCCATGCGGATGTAGTACATCTCCTCTACACGCATTACAGGGAATGCTGTAGCAGCTGCAACAGATGGAGCATCCATCTCACCCTGGTTAGGACGGAACTTGACAGATGCCATAGGAGGCATTGAAGCACCATAAGTCTTATTGACAAATGAAACCTTGTTTGCGATTGGAGAACCCGCTGGTGCTACCCACTCCAACTTACGGAAGTCGGTATCATTCAGACGATTATAAGCCAATGTATCAATTCGGATATAGTCACCAGTACCTGCACCGCAATAACCGAAGGTCTGCTCGTTACACATAAATGATATCCAGTTGACGATACCTGTAGAAACTACATCATCCTCTGATGTCTGCTGAGAGCCCCACATGAAGTCTGCCAGGTTGTTGAAACCTGTAGTGGTGTTCAGGCACTGAGCCTGAGTCATAGGCTGTACAGAAGAAGTCTTGATAGCGTTCTCTGCTGCAGCCTGAGCCTTGGCATAATCGCCTTCCCACATATAGAGACGAGCCTCCAGACCATATACGCAGTCCAAGTGAGGCAAAGTCTTCTCTGTCTTTGTGAGCTTACCGATATTCTGCTCAGCATACTCCAAATCCTCCTTGATGAATTTGATCAAGTCCTCCTTCTTCACACGAGGATTGTTACGTGCATCAGTCTCAGCCATACCCTCCTTCACGATAGGCACAGTCAAGCCAGTAACATCATTGCCATCGGCATTTACACCCTTTGTAACGTCTGTTGGCAAGTACTCGTACATACGACCGAGGTCGAGATAAGCGAGCGCACGGAAAGCCTTGGCAGCTGCAATGTAACCCTTCTGCTCATCAGTAGCAGTCTCCTCATTGATAGTAGCGAGAACGTTATTGGCTGTCTGGATGAACTTGTAGTAGTATGTCCAGACGAAGTTAGAACGGGCTGCATCCTGGTTGATACCCTCATTCTCTGCCCATGGCGCAAACCAGTCATAACCAGAGCCTGGTGTTACGAAAGGCTCAGTCAATGTGGCACGGATACGGATCATTGATCCGTAACCGAAGTTGAAGTGGTAGTTGTTTGGTGTATAGAATGTCTCGTTCAAGTTGTTGAAGAACGCTGGCATTGCCATCACCAATCCTTCTACGGCTGCAGCAGACTGGCTAACCTGCTCAGATGTTGCAATATCGGTAGGCTGGGTCTCGTCGATACATCCAGTGAATGTAGTAAGACTTGCAAAGGCCAAACCTACACCTAAGATTGAATTCTTTATCTTAATCATAATTGTATTCCTATATTATATAAGTTTAGAATGTAAGTGTGATACCACCAGTGATGGTACGTACGCCTGGATAATAAGAAGCGTTGGCAGCTGTCAAGCTGGTACGTGGGTCGAGACCCTGACGCTTTGACCATACCCATACGTTGTTAGCCTGAGCGTAGATGCGCAAGTTGCTCAAGTTGAGCTTGCTGATCCATGCCTTAGGGAAGGTATAACCCAAGTTGATGTTCTGGAGACTCAAGTAAGAAGCGTTTGTCAAGAAACGGTCTGACTGAGAAGCCATATATGTATCACCATACTGCAGACGTGGGATATTGCTGTTCTTGTTTTCAGGAGTCCAAGCCTTCAGGATATCCTCGTGGAGAGCCATACCACGCATAGACTTACCGCCTGCGCTCATTGCACTAGCATAGTCGTTATCGTAAATCTGACCACCGATCTGATACATGAAATCTACAGAGAAGTCGAAGCCCTTGTAAGAAACGCTTGTTCCGAAACCACCGAATACGTCTGCCAAAGCTGTACCACACAAGTAGTAATCAGACTCTGAAGAGTTCTTGGTTGTGGTCTGACCAGTAACATTACCATTCTCATCCTTCACATTCTTGTAATAGAGAGCCTCACCAGTCTCATGATCTACACCAGCATACTTGTGGAGGTAGTAAGTGTACATAGGCTCACCCTCACCGATGAAGTAACCACCGTTAGTATATCCCTGAACACCATCAACAGTCAAAGTCTTCTTTGCATCTGGCAAATAGCTTACGTAGTTGTGGTTGTAAGTGATATTCATATTGGCACTCCAAACGAAGTCTCTTGTACGGATGATGTCACCGTTCAAGGTCAACTCAAGACCATTGTTGATCATATCACCCACGTTGTCATAGTAACCGGTGTAACCGAATGACTGTGGCAATGAGAAGTTGAAGAGCATATCTGAAGTCTTACGAGAATAGAACTCGAAAGTACCGCTCAAACGGTTCTTGAACAATCCGAAGTCAACACCTACGTTGAACTCACCAGTTGTCTCCCAGGTAATCTTTCTGTTACCATAACGGCCTACAGGAACCAGAGATACAGAACCATTAGAGTTCACGATATCGTAGTTGGTAGTATAGTGATAGTAACCCAAATCGACACTCTCGATGTTATCGTTACCTACCTGACCATAGCTAACCTTCAGCTTCAAATCATCTACCCAATCTACATTGAAGAACTTCTCCTTGTTGATTACCCAAGAAGCACCCAAAGAATAGAAGGTACCCCAACGGTTCTCCTTTGCGAAGCGTGAAGAAGCATCGCGACGGAGAGATGCATCGAAGAAATAGCGGTCATTGTAGTCGTACTGTACACGACCGAAGTAACCCTCGTTGTTATACTCACGGGTATAGGAGTTAGTATTCTTCAACAACACAGCACCAGCCAACTCATCGTTAGAAGGGCTATACTGATTGCTCTTGCTACCATAGAGGAAAGCATAACTCTGGTTGTAGTACTCATGACCGAGCATCAAAGCTACAGAGTGCTCACCGAACTCATGAGCCCAGTTCAAACGCTGCTGCAGGTTATAGTTGAAGTATCTTTCATGATACTTGTAAACCACACCATTAGATGATGCATACTGACCGAAGTAAGGGTTGGTTGTACGTGTTGTACGATACTCATCAACATAAGCATTGTTGATAGATGTGAAGGTAACATCCAAAGGCAAGCGAACCTCTACGGTACCCTGCATGTTGAAGTTGTTTCCTTCTATCTTATACTTGTCAAGCTGATTAGCAGCAAGAGGGTTAGACTGTGCAATATAAGCACGCTTCTGACCATTGATAGAACCATCACCATAATCATACAACTTTGTACCACTAGCCTCGTGCATCATGATGTTGCCCTGAGCGTCGCGGATATAAAGAGGATAGATAGGAGCCATTGCTACGAATGTGAACACGTTGCCAGATGAACCAGATGAACCCTCATCACCCACACCAGACTGATTGTTGGCATAGTGAGCGAAGTTGACATTAGCACCAACCTTCAACCAATCCTTGATCTTGTACTCAGACTTCAAACGAGCAGAATAACGCTCGAAACCAGAACCGAAGGTAATACCCTCATTGTTCAAGTAGTTGAAAGAGAGCATGAAGTTACCCTTCTCATTAGCACCCTGTGCAGAGATGTTATACTCCTGACGGAGGCTATTGCGGAACATGGCATCTACCCAATCATCAGCTGTAACATAATACTGCTGACCATTGTTAGATACTACACGACCCATAGTAGCATTAGGGTTCATCTTGCCGTTGGTACCAATCAGCACCTCACCTGCAGGAGCCTGGAATACGCTCATACCCAAACCGAAAGCATTGTCTGCTGTCAGATTCTTGTTAGCCCAAAGGTTTGCAGTATTTGCATCATACTTCAAAGTATTCAAAGCATAATTGTTCAATGCAGTGTACCAAGTCTCGTAGTAACCAGCAGCATTGTTGATATACTTGTAATCTGGCACTGCGCGAGAGTTAGAACCCCACTTAGCATCGAATGTAATAGAAGAAGAACCTGTCTTACCAGTCTTGGTTGTAATCATCACAACACCATTGGCACCACGTGCACCATAAAGAGCAGAAGAAGCAGCATCCTTCAATACAGTAAGGCTCTCAACATCGTCTGGGTTGATAGTGTTCATATCACCGTCATAAGGCACACCATCAACAACAATCAATGGGTCTGTACTAGCATTGATAGTACCGATACCACGAATACGAATCTTTGAGCTCTCGCCTGGACGACCAGAAACCTGAGTCATCTGTACACCGGCAACCTTACCCTTCAAAGACTCAACTGGGTTAGAAACCTGAGCCTTACCAATTTCGCCAGCACCTACTACCGCAGCAGATCCCGTGAAAGCTGAACGCTTCTGAGTACCGAAGGCTACGACCATCACCTCATCAAGGCTATGCTCGTCTGGATCAAGAACAATTTTCATGTTATTGCCTGCCTTTACATGAGCAGGATTCATACCGATGTATGTGATTTCCAGCTTGGCTCCGGCAGGAGCGTTCAATGAGAAGTTACCGTCAATATCGGTAACTGTACCTGTGTTAGTGCCCGCAACCTTGATAGAAGCACCGATAACAGGGCTTCCGTCCTCAGAAGAGGTTACGTGACCAGAGATTTGACTTTGTGCAAAAGCCATGCTCGTGCTAAGAGCAAGACCTGCAACTACTGTCATGAGTCTTTTTTCCATAAATCTCTCTCGTTTTAAATAAATGAATATATAATGTTTATAATTTCTTTCTCTCTACTTTTTCTTATATGATTACTCACAAGGAGTTACCATCATCTTTTTGCCCCCTCCTCTTGCCCCGAGGTGGAGGAAATCAACTTTATACCTTATATTATATATAGGGTATGTAAGTCTAAAACTTACTTAATTTTAAAGAATATTTTTAATCGGGTGCAAAATTAAGCATTATTTAGGAAACCACCAAACTTTTTTCAGAAAAAGTTGCACTTCACCCTGCATTTTGTTATAAAAATCCAGTTTTTATGCACTTTTCCTTATAAAATGTAAAGAAACGGGCGACAGTTCATATAAAAACCGCCGCCCGTTCAGGATTTTAGCTTTCTGTCTCCAGCTCCTTTCCGAGAACAAAGAGCATATAGAGGGGAATATTCAGCATCTTGGAATCCTCATTTCTATTGTATGGCAGGAAACAGGATTGGAGAGACCACTTGGGGAATTATCATCCTGTTTTACAAAAGAAGCTAAAAATCAAAGGATTACGTATGAAAAATCACATTTTTCTAGGGAATCATCCTAGATGCTCCCACATTTTTCGGGGGAATAGTATGGTTTTCCTACACATTTTTCGGGGGAATGTTGGAAAAAGCTTGTCTTTTAAGCATTTTTAGATTTTAGCTTTCAGTCTCCAGCTCCTTTCCGAGAACAAAGAGCATATAGAGAGGAATATTCAGCATCTTGGAATCCTCATTTCGCTCGTATGGCAAGAGGCTGGTACGGATAGCCCATTTGGGTGAATACTTCTCCCGATATAATTTCAGGCTCTTGGCATTCATGGTTACTCCAGCCTTTGCCTCCAAAGGATAAACATCCCAGCCATCAGAAAGGAGGAAGTCAACCTCGGATGTGGCTGAAGAAGACCAATAGTAATTGACCTCCAGGGTATCTGAGAAACATTGAAGCTCCTGACAGACATACTGTTCCGTCAATGCCCCCTTAAATTCCTCAAAAATTCTGCTACCTTCAAGTATGACTTTCGGGGAGACTCTGCTCATGGCTCTCAAGAGTCCTACATCGAGTAGGAACACCTTAAAGGATTTCAGATCAGCATAAGCAGAAATAGGAATATCTGGCTTGCTTACATTGTGGGTTCTGATGATTTCACCAGCATCACAAAGCCACATGATGGCATCCTCATATTCTCTTGCCCTGGCTCCCTCTCTCACCAGTCCATAAACAAACTTCTTGTTTTCCTTGGCTAACTGAGAAGGAATACTATTCCAGATATAGCGGATTTTCTCTACCATTGGTTTAGGAGCATGCTTGGAGAAGTCCTTCTGATAGGCTGCTATCAGTTCCTGCTGGATGCGATTTACCTTATTATAGTCTTTACTATCCAACCACTCCATCACAACAGCTGGCATTCCACCTATTATCATATACTTTTTCAGGTAATCGGTAAGCCGCTCCGTAAAAGCCCCAAGGTTTCTATTTCCGTTGTCTATATAGTCAACCAGCATTTTCTCTCCATTAGCTATCAGAAACTCCTTGAAAGACAAAGGATAGAGATGCAGGAAGTCTGTTTTGCCTACAGGGAAGGAAGTTCCTTCGTGCAGGGCTATACCCAGCAAAGAACCAGCACAGCAAATAACATACTCGGGTGCCTCCTCGCAGAAATATTTCAGAGAAGTAAGAGCCCTAGGCATTTCCTGCACTTCATCGAAGATGATGAGAGTCTGCTCAGGCTCTATGACTTTGCCATTATAAATGGAGAGTTGTTCTATAATACGCTGCGGTGACAGGTCGCCGGCAAAGACTTCTCCGAGCACATCACTCTGCTCGAAGTTGATATAGCAAATGTCTTTAAAGTACTTTCTGCCGAATTCTTTCAGCAGCCAGGTTTTACCCACCTGTCTTGCACCCTCTAAAACCAAAGGCTTTCTGCCATGGCTTTCTTTCCATTTCAGCAACTGAGAAATAAGCAATCTTTCCATATTTTCGTATTTTTTCTGCAAATATACTAATAAACAGCGGATTACGAAAGGAAAATCACATTTTTCGAAGGAGTTTTAAGGATATTTATCACATTTTCCGAAGGAGTTTTCGGCAATTCATCACATTTTCCGAAGGAGTTTTTGTCCAAATCCTCACATTTTCCGAAGGAGTTTAAAGAAAGTTTCCTTTATAGGGGGAAAGTTTTTGAGAAAAGTTTCCCTTATAAAGGAAATAACTTATGATTTTTCTTCCTTTATAAAGGAAAATGTTGTATCTTTGCACCCAGATTAACATAAAACGGAAGATATGGACAAGAGAATAGCAAAACTGCTGATAGCGGAGAACCAAAGGATGATTCAGAATGTGGAGATGGTGAAAAGAAACATCAGCTTCGAATCTCATTCTAACTATGTGCTGGTAGGACTAAGAAGAGCCGGTAAGTCTTACTTGCTATATCAGCGTGCCCAAGAGATGATAGCTCAGGGACATCTGCCAGAGGAAATCCTTTACTTCAATTTTGAGGACGACCGATTGGAAAATCTCCAGCTTTCCGACCTGGATGCCATCAAGCAGGCTTACGAGGAGATGTATGGGCATCAGCCTATCTTCATGCTCGACGAGATACAAATCATTGATGGGTGGGAGAAATTTGCACGCAGACTTGCTGACCAGAAATATAGAGTGTATATCACTGGTAGCAACGCCAAGATGCTGAGTAGCGAGATTTCTACTACGCTTGGTGGCAGATATATGGTGCAGCCCGTCTTTCCTTTCTCCTTTCAGGAATACTTGACAGCCCAGCATATCTCCTTGCCTGCGCAGTGGGAGTATCTGCAAAATTCTGACCTCAAGAGGGCTTTTCTGGAGTATTTTCATATTGGCGGTTTGCCAGAATTGGTGATTGTTGATAATCAGTTTAAGCGAGAGTGGTTGGGCAATCTATACAACAAGATTTACTTTGGAGATTTAATTACCAGATACGGAATTCGTAACCCTCTGGCGATGAAGACTTTGATACGTAAACTTTCTGAGAGCGTAAAGCAGCCACAGTCTTATAACAGACTGGCTAATCTGGTTTCTACTGTGGCTGGAAAGGTAAAGCAAGAGACGATAGTGGACTATCTGAGATATATCAAGGACACTTGCTTGGTCTTCTCCATAGAAAACATTTGCGCAAAATTACAAGATAGAATGTCGAACCAGAAGTATTACTTTATAGATAATGGTTTTCTGAGTCTATTCCTCTTTGATCCAGAAACATCTCTCTTGGAGAATCTGGTAGCTATTCACCTGCATGAGAAGTATGGGGAAGATCTCTTCTATTATCATGATAATGTGGAGGTGGATTTTTGTCTCTTTGAGCATCAATGTGCTTTCCAAGTGTCGTATAGTATCAAGGATGCTGCTACTCGAGAACGAGAATTGGGGGCTTTGAATGCTTATCAGAAGAGGTATCCAGGAAGTAGACTTTTTGTTATTACGATGGATGAAGAGGAGACGATAGAACTGGATGACTTGAAGATTGAAGTGATACCAGTATGGAAGTGGTTGCTTACCTTTTAAGCATTTTTAGATTTTAGCTTTCAGTCTCCAGCTCCTTTCCGAGAACAAAGAGCATATAGAGAGGAATATTGAGCGTTTTAGCCTCGGCATTACGCTCGTATGGCAAGAGGCTGGTACGGATAGCCCATTTTGGCGTTTTTAGCCTCTTTTACAAAAGAGGCTAAAAATCAAATGATTACGTATAAAAAATCACATTTTCCGAAGGAGTTTTCGGCAAATCCTCACATTTTCCGAAGGAGTTTTTGTCCAAATCCTCACATTTTCCGAAGGAGTTTTGCTGAGTCTGATGAATAGAGAGCTACTTTCAAAAATACCCTTCACCCTTCACCAAAGCGACTTAAATTCCTATATATTAGCGACTTACACGGGTGAAGGGTTATTCTAACCCTTCACCACCCTTCACCCACCCTTCACCCTCATTATTTTTGGAAAGCAAACGCTTTTCTGGTAATGGTTCGGTCATCAATGAAGACCAGCTCGAGGCTTAAATGAAGACCAACTCTGGTCATCAATGAAGACCGACCTTTGTGAGAACTAGGAGGCTCCGCGCTTATACTTACACCGGGTGAAGGGTGGTGAAGGGTGGGTGAAGGGTTAAGCAAACCCTTCACCTCTCGCACCCCCTGTGTTTATCGGGGTTTCAGGCAAAAAGGTGAAGGGTGAAGGGTAAAATCGAGAGTAGTCTTTTCACACGCAAAACGGCTCTGGAAGCAAACCATATTCCAAATCATAGATGGCAGTTCTGAAGAATTCTTCCTCCCGACGTATCGTTTTGTGCCTGGCAATGGCACAAAGTTGCCCTGGCAGAGGGCAATATCTTGCCGTAACCAGGCAATAAACGAAAGGAGGCTACTTGCCGACAGAACTACAACCCCAGATCTTCCATCAAAGTCTGATTTGCTTCGAACAGGTCGGAATCAAAAAGGCTTTTTATATAGATAAAGGTGGTTGAAGATTTGGTATGTCCCAAAGCCTTGCTTATCAAGCTGATGTCCAGATGATGAAGATAAGCTATGCTTGCCCACGAATGACGAACCACATAAGAGGATAAGGGTTTAGCCAGCCCCAGCATCTTAGACAACTGATGCAGATTGTAGTTGTACTGGCGCAATCGAGCCGTATATTGACGATGCTGTTGAGCAGAAACAGAGGATGAGGAAACAGAATCTCCCACCTTGTCTGAAAGTATCGGAAAGACAAATTCAGAATCTCCTTGTTCATATCGCATGATGATTTCAAGCATCGCAGGCAACAGTGCTACCTGTATCTGCTGTCCCGTCTTATGCCGGGCATAATAAATACATCCGTTTCTCAGTTGGCTTTTCTTGAGATAGGCAATATCAACAAAAGGCATTCCCATCGCATAAAAAGAAAACAGGAAGATGTCACGAGCGAAGGAAAGAGAACCTCCTGGCTGTAACGGCAAGGCCTTGAGCTGCAGAATTTCTGATTGTGAGATGCAACGTTTCTCGGTCTTGGTCCTCCCCGTAAACACTTTACTGAATGGAGCAGCATTGAGAAACGGCAATGCTCTATGATGCATAGCCCGCAATGCCCGCATATAAGCGGAACATGTGTTCAGACAGATATTGCGCTCCTGCAGCCATCGCTGATAGCTGTCCAGCTTTTCTGCCGTCATATCAGAAAAAAGCCAACTGCTCCTACCCATGAACTTAGTAAAGGAACGGGCTGCAGTAAGATAATTACCAGCAACTTTAAAGCGCCCTTGCTGTTTTGCCCTCTCCACTTCACCATTCACGAAGTCCCATCCAGGAATCTCCGTCACAGCCTGCTCATCTGCCTGATTCGCAGAATCAGAAATCTTACACTCACTCTTACTTCTTCCGAAACCGAATTCTAACTTGAAATACGCCATAACTTAAATGTTTAAATGATTAAAAATAAAGAATTTACGAAAATATACCCAAAGGTATGATACATCCTGCTAATTCCAATAGCTTTATAGTGATAAATCGCCGTTTTCCCCATAAATCTCCACCTCGGGGCAAGAGGTGGAGAGCAAGAAGATGATGATAACTCCTTGTGAGTAATCATATAAGAAAAAGTAGAGAGAAAGAAATTATAAACATTATATATTCATTTATTTAAAACGAGAGAGATTTATGGAAAAAAGACTCATGACAGTAGTTGCAGGTCTTGCTCTTAGCACGAGCATGGCTTTTGCACAAAGTCAAATCTCTGGTAAAGTTACTGCTTCTGAGGATGGAAGCCCTGTTATCGGTGCTTCGATCAAGGTTGTGGGCACTAACACAGGTACAGTTACCGACATTGACGGTAACTTCTCATTGAACGCTCCTGCCGGAGCCAAGTTGGAGATTACATACATCGGTATGCAGTCTAAGACAGCCAAGGCTTCTTCTAACATGAAGATTGTTTTGGATGCTGATAATCATTCTCTGGATGATGTCGTTGTTGTGGCATACGGTACAGCTAAGCGCCAGTCTATTACTGGTTCTGTAACTGCTGTTGATTCTAAGGAAATCGAAAACCGTATCACTACTTCTGTAACAGGTGCATTGGAAGGTGCTGCTCCTGGTGTACAGGTGAACAACTCATATGGTGAGCCAAGCAAGGCTCCTAAAATCCATATCCGTGGTGTCGGAACGTTAGTAAAGGATGCAGACCAGCCACTTTATGTCGTTGATGGTACGGCATTCGATGGAAACATCTCCGAATTGAACCCAAATGACATCGAAAGCATGTCCGTATTGAAGGATGCCGCTTCTGCCGCTCTTTATGGAAACCGTGCTGCTAATGGAGTTATCTTGATTACCACCAAGCGTGCCAAGTATGGTGTGAAGCCATCAATCAATCTTCAGATTAACAACGGTGTATATACTCGTGGTATTGCAGAGTATGAGCGTTTGAACGCCGATCAGTGGATGGAGGCTTCTTGGACAGCCATGAAGAACTATGCCATGTCTGGTTCTATGGGATTAGATGCAGCCGCAGCTGCTCAATATGCTACAACTCATTTGATTAGTGACTACGCCAAGAGAAATATCTATAATGCTGCCAATGACGCTTTGTTTGATGCCAATGGTAAACTCATTGCTTCTCGTCTCGCAGGTTATGACGACCTCGATTGGGAGGATGGCGTAGAGCGTACAGGTCATCGCCAAGAATACAATGTGTCTGGTGCCGTAAGCGGTGAGAAATTCAATGTATATGCATCTGCTGGTTACTTGAATGAGAAGGGTTATACCAAGAACTCGTCTTTCGAGCGTTTCACGGGTCGTATCAATTCCAAGTTCAATCCTAGTAAGTGGTTTGAGGGTGGTCTCAATTTGAGTGCCAACGTATCCAATCGTCAATACAATGATGCTGCGGAAGATGCAGGCTCATTGTACGCTAACCCATTCAGTACTTGTCGTTACATGGCACCTATCTATCCTATGTATATGCATAATGCAGATGGTAGCTATGCTTTGGATGAGAATGGCGAGAAGCAGTTTGATACAACTTCAGAGTATCTTTCCAACCGTAACATCGCATACGAGATGACTGCCGACAAGGACAAGACTCGTCGTGCTGTTATCGACGCACAGGTGTATGCCAAGATTAATTTGCCATACGACTTCTCTGTGATGGTTAAGGGTAATGGAAACAATACCACATCCAACCGTTTGAACTACAACAACCCTAACATCGGTGATGGTGCTGCCAACAATGGTCGTTTGATTTTCTACGACTATCAATATGCTACTTATACTGCACAAGAGTTGTTGACTTGGAACCATTCTTATGGCAAGAATAGCATAGATGTGCTCGCTGGTCATGAGAACTATAGCTGGCAGAGAAAACTTAATCACGGTATGAATACCAATATGGCTGTTGATGACAACTTTACATTAGGTAACTTCTTGACCAACTCTTACCTACAAGGCTTTGATGACGAATACAAAACAGAGTCTTACTTGGGGCGCATCCGTTATAACTATGACGAGAAGTATTTCGCAGATTTCTCATATCGACGTGACGGTTCTTCTCGCTTCGCCAAAGATGCTCGTTGGGGTAACTTCTTCTCTTTCGGCTTGAACTGGAATGCAAAGAAAGAGAACTTCTTGAAGGATGTTGATTGGTTAAATGACTTGCGTGTTCGTGCTTCATACGGTGAGGTTGGTAACGATGCTGGTGTGAGCCTCTATGGTTATCAGGCACTTTATGAGATTGCCAAGAATGGTGGTAACACAGCTTTGATTAAGCAGACTTTGGCTGCTCCAAACATCAAGTGGGAAACTACACAGACTGTTGATTTTGGCATCGAGGGCAGATTGTTCGACCGTTTGAACTTTAGCATCGGCTACTTCGACAAGCGTTCTAAGGATCTTCTCTTCGAGGTTCGTTTGCCATACTCAGCAGGTTCATATCCTCATAATGAGAATATGTCTAATATGTCACAGTATCAGAATATTGGTACTATTTCAAACCGTGGTTTTGAAATCGCCTTGAGTGGTGAGATCATCAAGAACAAGGATTGGAACTGGACAGTTTCTGCAGATGCTACTACCTTGAAGAATAAGGTAATCAAGCTTCCTGGAGGTAAGGATATTCTCCATGGCGTACAGAAGTATTCTGAGGGACATTCTGCATACGAGTTCTTCACCTATCACTTCGCAGGTGTTGACCAAATGACTGGTAACTCTTTGTACGACATTGATGCAAATAATGTTGAAGCAGCAGAAAAGGCTGGTTCACTTGTCACCATCAATGGTCAGAACTATACAACAGAAACATCATACGCAGAACGCAAATGGGCTGGCACAGCACTCCCATCTGTTTATGGTTCATTTGGTACCAACCTCCGTTGGAAGGATTTGAGCCTCGGAGTATTGTTCACCTATAGCTTGGGTGGTAAGATTTATGATGCTACTTACAAGAGCTTGATGAGCACAGCTTCTGCTTCTTCAGCTTCTGCAAACCACAAGGATATCTTGAAGTCTTGGAATGGTGTACCTGCTGGTATGACAGAGACCTCTCCAAATCGTATCGACCCTAATGGTACTCCTATCATCGACTTCAACTTGAGTACATACAACAATGATACAAGTGATCGTTGGTTGACTAGTGCAGATTATCTCATCTTCAAGAACATCAACCTCAGCTACAACTTGCCAAAGACATGGATTCAGAGTTTGGGCATCCAGGGCTTGACCGTGAAGGCAGGTGCAGAAAACTTGTTCACTCTTACAGCTCGCAAAGGTATGAACCCTCAGTACAGCTTCAATGGTGCCTCTGGTGATACCTACGTAAGTGCCCGTGTATTCAACTTCGGTTTGTCTGTGACATTCTAAGAGATAACAATATAAACAGAATATAAAGATGAAAAATTATATAAATAAGATATTCGGTTGCGCCCTTTTAGCTTCCGCAACCTTGCTGACATCTTGTGGCAGCGATTATCTCGAAACAAAGCCAACGGATTCTGTTGGTTCCGAGGCAGCTGTTGCTACAACAGATATGGCTTATAAGGCATTGAATGGTATCGCTCGTTGCCAGACTACTCAGCATTATGCCTTTTCTCAGGGTTTTGCTGGCGAGAATGCCATCATGCGTCTCTATGAGAATTTGCCTAGCCAGAATTACAACTACAACTACTATGCTTCTGGTTGGGCACCAATCCATAATCAGACATTCCATAATAGAACAAGCACAATCTATGATGGATATGCTTGGTATTATTATTACCAGCTCATTGGTCAGGCTAACACCATTATTGCTCACATCGATGCAGCAGAAGGTAGCGAAGCTGATAAGAAGTTTATCAAGGCTTCTGCCTTGGCTTTCCGTGCTTATAGCTACGAGAAGTTGATTCACTACTACTGCTATCGTTGGCAGGACAGTAACAATGGTGCTTCACAGGGCGTGGTTCTTCGTCTTGATGAATCTACAGGAGATGCTCCATTTGCAACATTGGCAGAAACCGTAGATCAGATTTACAAGGATTGCCAGGAAGCGATTACCTTGTTTGGCGAAAGTGGCATCGACCGTCCTGCTTCTGAGGTTTGGATTCCTAATGCAAACGTTGCTCATGCTGTTTATGCCCGTGCAGCTTTGTTCCGCCAGGATTACCAGACAGCTCTTGATCAGGCTAAGCTTGCTAAGCAGGGTTATCCATTGATGAGCAATGCTGATTATAAGGCTGGTTTCTGTGAGCCAACATCAGAGTGGATCATGGGTAGCTATGGTGATGCTTCTGAAAATAACTGGTATTGGTCTTTCGGTACACAGGATGCTTGTAATGGCTACTATGCAACTGCTGATGGTAACGCAACAGGTGCTGGTACTATCGGTCATGAGTTGATTTCCCGTATTCCTAACAATGATGCCCGCAAGCAGAACTTCCTGACAGAGGATAAGTTCTCTAACCTTGACCTCTCTAAGGAGTCAGCTTATTACTATACATTTGGTATTCTTGGAATGGAGGATGATGACATCTATGCACAGGCAGATTCCATCGTAAAGGCTCATGCAGTAAAAGGATTAAATGCACCTTATCAGGCAGGTTTCTATTACTTGGATGCCAATTTGAAGTTCTTTGTAACTGGCCAGCCAGGTGTCAGCTATGTGCCATTCATCCGCTCTAGCGAGATGGTATTGATTGAGGCTGAGGCAAATTATTTCTTGCATCATGAAGCAGAGGCTCAGGCTGCATTGGTTGAGTTGAACGCTACTTCTGGTCGTAACCCAGAATATACCTGCACCAAGACTGGCGAGGAGCTTCTTTCAGAGATTCAGGACTATCCCCCTCTTGCCTGAGCTTATGGAAGCTCCCGACTTTGCTCTCCCTCCGGGAACCTTGCTCGGTAATTACAAACTTCTCAAGGTACTGGGCCGGGGAGGTTTCGGCATCACCTACATTGCCTGGGACAATCAGCTCAGACGCAATATCGTTCTCAAGGAATGCTTCCCTCTGGGGCTGTGCAGCCGGGATTCGAATACGGGAGAGATTATCCCGTTACCGCACGCACCCCGGCACACCTACCGGGCAGCCATGGATTCCCTCCGCAAGGAAGCACAGACCCTGGCTTCCCTGAACCACGAACGAATCGTCCGGGTCTACGATGTCTTCGAATCCCATGGCAGTATCTTCTATGTGATGCCGTGGCTGGAAGGAGGTTCCCTGCGGGAGCGTATGGACGAAGCCGCCACAGGAGGAAAAACCATTTCTGCGGATCAAGCCCGGGAGTGGCTACTTATGGTGCTGGATGGCCTGGATTATCTGCATGGCAGGGGGATCTACCACCGCGATATCAAGCCCGGCAACATCCTCTTTGACGAACGGGAGCTGCCTGTGTTGATCGACTTTGGTGCGGCGCTCAACAAGCCGGAAGTGACCTGCACAGTTACACAGGGAGAGTTCTCGTACGCCTACGCCTCCCCGGAACAAATCACGGGAAAGGGAGAGATTGGCCCATGGACGGATCTCTACGCCCTGGCCGCTACCTGGTATGGACTGATCTCCAGCATCCCGGTAGAGCCAGCTGATCGGCGACTGATGCAGGATGATGTCGTCCCCTTTCCAGGCATGACGCTTCCCCTGCCATGTCCTCGGGAACTACTGACATCCATCGACCGGAATCTGCGGCTCAAGCCTCAAGAACGTTGCCAGGCCGCCGGGGAGTGGAAAGAATGGCTGCAACAGGGGAAGCCGCTCAGAACATCACCCAGATTGGTTCTTCTCACACGCTTGCTAATCGCAGCTGTCGTTGTCTTACTGGTTGGCGTTGCCGCCTGGGGAATATGGGGGACCATACAATCCTCCCAGCCAATAAACGCCTTGCCGAAGACGCACGAAGCAGCCATGGGAAAAACAGATCCAGCCTCAAAGTCGCCAAAGGAACTCAAGGATGCACTTTACTAAAAAGTACGTGCCCATTATAAGCTGGATGATTATCTCTCCCGGTTCCCTGAATTTACACAAAAGGCTCATACTATTCAATCCGAGTGCTTTAAGGAATTAGATGAGTTAAAACAAGAGTTGGAAAAGAAAATTCCAACTATTGCCACACATCATGAGGCCTCTTCCTATTCAGTCGCCATCAGCAAACGATATGAGGCTTTGTGTAATAAATGGGCCACAGCACACCAGACACTATCCACCAAATTCCTCAATGAGCTCATCCTCCCTCTGGCTCAAATAACCGGTCACGTCATCGAAACCTATCCTGCCGCCAACATGGAAGAAGAAGCCCTCCTTCCCGCCATGGAAGACCGAATTTACAAAGAATGTAATGATCCTCTCGTGGAAATGAATATTCTTTTGGACGGCTTGAACGAAAAGATCCATGACAAACGCACCGAACAGGAGCTTTCCCTGTTGGATCAAGTGCAAAAGCGATCCAATGAGTTACTCCAAAAGGAGGAAGAAAAAGCGTCTGTAGCTAGCCCTCCCTCGATTGAAAAGGAAATCCATCCTTCCTTCTCCGATAATGGTTTTGCTTCATATTCCACTAAAAGCCTCAAGCCTGGCGCCATCCTTCAATTCGATGGGTTAAAAGTCATCTACACAGTCAATATCGGTCACAACATGACGATAGATGACAAAGAGGTCAACGATTGGCTAACTGCGCGAGCCCATCTTTTACCTATTTCACAATGGAAATATCCTAAAAAAATAACCAATGAGACGAACCTGTCGTTTCTCTGGCTGAGTCAGGACGAAAACTATTTCACCCCATCAAAAGGAAGCAATTACCAGTACGATGGACAATCCATGTTGAAACAGTATTATCAACATGTTTCTGCCTATACTTACCATGATAAGAAAGCTACGAGATTCCTCATGTTACTGGGTATGCTCAAAGGATTCTACGTCGATCAAAACAGCCAACAGGCCTTCCCTGGATTTTGGTTGCCGTTAAGCCAGGGGATTTATTCCAAATGGACAACACTACCCAACGGTCTCCCCTGTAACTTTCTTAATGACTTCCCCATAGCTCTGTTGGAATACCTATGGGAACCTACCCATCGGATCAACTATTGCAAGGGATTCCCCAAAGGGGCCTTTAGCAAAGAGGATATGAACCTCAACTACGAATTTGACATCAAGTGGCAAGATGATTTCCCTACAAAGGTAACTATCACACTGGATCTCACTCCTCTCGAAAAAAAGTTGTATCCGGTGACTCAAAAAAAAGAAACAATTGAGCTATAAAGCCATCGAGTTGTAGGGTTTTCCATAAGATAATCACGGCAAAAAGAAAGCCCTCCAAGGAACGGGTAAACGAGAAACTGTTTTGTCCAGGAGCGTTTCTTCTCTATTGGCGGGAGGCCTGGAGGGGAGTCAAATGGAGAGAACGACATGCAGTCAATACCCTGGAGAAAAAACTAGAGCATATCCAAAAACTTTTAACGACCTGGATTTGAAGATGGCTTGTGTCCCTTCTTGTTCTCCAGCTTTTTGATATCTCGCTCCAGTTCTTTCACATAGTCCTGTTCCGCCTGACGTTCCGTTTTCAGCCTGCGGCGTTCCTCATAAAGTCGGTATTGTCCCCGGACATGCTCTTGAGCCTGCTTCTTTGACCGTTGCCCCTTGCCTTCCAGTACACGCCTTCCCATGAGACGAAGCAGTTCGTTAAGCTTGTCTTCCCACTCATGCAGGAATATCTCACGGCGGTTCTTTGCCTGATCCTCGACAAAGTCCAGGCACAGGGAGGTCAAACGATTGAAATCGCTGATTTCTTCCTCATTAAGGTAGTTCTTTGCGACCGTAACGTCGCTGATATGGATTCGGTCGCCAGCCCAGTTGGTCAACCCCATGTTGGGCGCTGATGCGTTAGCCCGCATCATCATCAATTCTGCGGCACTATGACCGGTAATGGCATAGTGCAGTTTGTTCTGAATCGAGCTGAAAAACTCCGTCGTTTCCTTTCCGGACGGTATATAGTCAGCCGCCATGGCAAAAACATCCTTGATGCGCAGGTACATGCGCCGTTCGCTGGCACGAATGTCCCGAATACGCTCGAGCAATTCATCAAAGTAGTCCGGCAACGGTGTTGTTCCAGGAATCGACGGATTCTTCAAGCGTTCGTCATCAATGGCAAACCCCTTGATCATGTATTCCTTCAGACGCTGGGTCGCCCATATGCGAAATTGAGTGCCCCGTATGCTATTTACCCGGTAACCGACGGAAATGATCATGTCGAGGTTGTAGAAGATGACAGAACGTTTCACCTGTCGTTCCCCCTCCAATCGAACTGTAAAGAATTTCTTTACAGTTCCATCCTCTTGAAGCTCACCTTCTTGCAGGATATTCGCAATATGTTGTCCGATGTTCTGTTTACTTGTCTGAAACAGCTCGGCCATCATCTGCTGGGTCATCCACAACGTCTCATCATGGATGCGAAGATCCAGACGGATGTTGCCATCCGGAGAAGTATACAATAACAGCTCTCCGGGAACCGGGGTTTCATCTTCTGTCGGCAGATGGGTCATACCTTGTCTTCTTTTCGATCAATCCATATTGCAACCCGAATAACAGCAGTCATTCTGGAACAACAAGCCCAATGGAGCATAGCAAAACCGGCATGCATGCAAAGCTCAAAGCTCACATCGTCCGACGACTTTCATCAAGAGGCATCATTCCGATGAGAAGATTTCTTGAAATAACTACAGCCGCTATTTTATGAAAACGCATAAACTTGAAATAGACAAGCAGGTTATTTTAGGTTAATCATAGCCATATGAAAAGGGAGCATACGGGAGACTACGAGATTACGGCGGTAGCGGGAGAACAGGTGAAGGCGTTTATTCCTTCGCCGTTGCCGCCCGTCCCGGGAATAGATATCAGTCCCGAATTGCAGCAATCGCATGACCAGGCTCTGATTGCGGTCGGTGAACTCAATTCCCTGACCTCTCTTTTGCCGGACTATTCACTTCTGTTGTATTCCTACGTCCGCAAGGAAGCCGTCTTGTCGTCAAGAATTGAAGGCACCCAGTCTTCACTGTCGGACTTGTTGGTGTCGGAAATGGATGGGATTCCCGGAGTTCCCCTGGAAGATGTCACGGAAGTCAGCAATTACGTTGCCGCCATGCAGTACGGCCTGGACAAGATCCGGGAAGGCCTGCCCCTGTCGTTGCGGTTGATCAGGGAGATGCACGAAGTCTTGCTAAGAAAGGGCCGGGGAGAAGGCAAGAATCCGGGAGAGTTTCGTACAAGCCAGAACTGGATCGGCGGAACAAGGCCGGGCAATGCCGTTTTTGTGCCGCCTCCTCCTCACCGGGTTATGGAATGCATGGGTAAGCTGGAACTGTTTATTCATGATCCCGCGCACCCATTGCCCGTTCTCATCAAGGCGGCGTTGGTGCATGTGCAGTTCGAGACCATTCACCCATTCCTTGACGGAAATGGTCGCTTGGGACGTTTGCTGATCACCCTGATGCTTTGTGATTCCGGCATCCTGAAAGCCCCAATTCTATACCTCAGCCTGTTCTTCAAAGTCCACCGCCAGGAATACTACCGTCTTCTCAGCGACGTAAGATCAACAGGGGACTGGGAAGCGTGGCTCTCCTATTTCCTCGAAGCCGTAACACTGACATCCCGGCAGGCCGTGACGACCGCCAGACAGATTGCCCGGCAAATATCCGATGACCGGAAGATCATCGAACAAACAGGCCGTTCCTCGGCAACGACATTGCTTATTTTCGAATGTTTTACACGAAAGCTGATTGCCGACAGCAAATACATTGTTGCGGAAACCGGCCTGAGCCCCGCCACCGTTAACAGCGGTTTGGCTCGTCTTCAGGAGCTGTACATCGTTTCGGAAATAACAGGAAAGAAGCGGGACAAGATTTACAGCTATGCCCGATGCATGGAGGTGTTGAACCAGGAACTTGATTACGATACGGAATAGTAATATTCATTTTCCGGCAAACGTTACGGAAAATGTAGTTACCTCATATGCGAGAAAGGAGAATTGTTACTCGCTATGATCAAAGATAGTATCGAAAAGAATACAAGACACTAGAACAAAAAATTTATTTATGAATATTAAAGATATAATATATTATGAGTTAGATTGAATTATTTTTTAAAAAATGAAAAACACTTACAAATCAATTAAAGAATCAAAAGAAATACTTAGTGCTTTATTGAAAAATAATACAACATTAGCTATTCATTATGCGTGCTTAAGTTTTACTAGCGAAAATAGTACGAAGACTCCAAATGTTATTGCTATTTCAATAAGAAATGTAAAAACAGGAAGTAATCGAATATTTTCCTTATTGCATTCCGCAGAAAAACTTCATCGAGATCCAACATTGGATTTAAATTGTATTGAAGAATTTGAAAAACATATGCTTCGTTCATTTTTTAGATATATAAAAAAATTCCCAGAACATGATTGGCTTCATTGGAATATGAATAGCGATACATATGGATTTTATGCCTTAGAGCACCGAGCGCAAACTCTTAATATTACGCCGACAGTAATAAAAGATAACCATAAATATAATCTTGTTGGTATTCTTTGTGGCATATATGGAGACAAATTTTCTCCACATAAATTACATACAGAAAATGATATTATAATTTACGGACAGTTATCAACCCTTCTACTTTTGAATAAAGATATAAGTACAAAAGATCTGATTCCGGGAGCATTGGAACCGCAGAAATTTCAAAACCTACAGTGGAAAGAAATAAATCTTTCTGTACAAAGAAAAACTGCATGTATCGGTGCTATCGCGAAGCAGGCAGAATTAGATAAACTACATACACAAGCTTCTTACTGGCGTAAACATGGAGGTTTCTTTTATGGCATCAGAAATTTATTATCTAATTTTTGGTTTAGGCTTATAGGTTTGATCATAGGGATAATTTCGGGAATATTAACTATATATCAGTATCTCAACTAAAAGAAAGCCCCTCATGGGAGAGACTTCCTGATGTTGCCAGTCCTACACCTGCCACATGTCATCCGGGAGAGGAGTCAACGATACCCCGTCTCCCGGCATGGACATACTGGCCATGCGGACGCTCCGGCTCAGCCATGCGAACAGTTCCGGGAACTTCTGATCATTGACCCGCATGGGAGGACGCCCCGGGCTGATGCTGCAAAGCTCCGACAGATCGGCACGGCCGATACCGAAGACGAACACACTGAGCTTGCGGGCAGCCATCAGTTCCTTCAATCGTCCCTCCAGCTCCCGGTGCCGGGCGCTGGTCGGAACCCCGTCCGTCA
>OHUJ01000135.1_pt1 | contig 41825 bp, 44 predicted proteins | sample 1579241 | NCBI WGS metagenome assembly OHUJ01 (sample SAMEA3882547, study PRJEB24775) | human gut metagenome | biome: human-associated habitat; feature: intestine environment; material: feces | place: Netherlands | collected 2009/2010
GCCAGATTGCACCCTAAAACACCTGCACCATATACCAGAATTTTCATTGCTTGCCTCCAAATCTGATCTTTACAATCTGCATCTTCATCATTCCGTCACCGACCCTTGCAAGAAAGCGGAAAAATCCGCTGACGGACGGGTCTATCAGATCGTGGTAGCCCAGCATATAGCCCCGGCTGGCGATATGCAAGCGACTGTCCCATGCACCAATCTCGCGCTTGGCGTCCGAAACGGCGAAGTACGCGCCGACATCCTTGATTTCCGCATCCTTCAGCCATGTTTTCAGCATCAGCTTTACTGCCTTCTCGTTGGCGGCATCGAACGCCAGCACGGCGCCCGGAAAGGCGTCTTCCATAGCCCGTACCAGTGTTTTTACCTGCTCCTTTAGGAAATAGTAGAACACTCCCGCCGCAAAGAAGACCGCGCCGCCGGAGGCATCGATTCTCTCAACCCACGATGTATCGTTGAGGTCGCAGGGGATATTTTCCTCCCGCTCCCTGGCTGGGAGCAGCTCGTTGCGCACAGCGATGACGTCCGGAAAGTCCAGATTGTAGAGCTTGCACTTACCATTATCGCAAGCCCGACCTGTGCTGTCCAACCCGCAGCCGAGATTCACCACCGCCGCATTGGGGTGGCATTTCAGATACTCCCGCACCTCAATGGCTAAGTCGTTCTGCCGCATGGCAACCTCCAGAAAGCCGAAGCGCTGCATAAGGCTCTTTGATTTCTTTTCCAGTGCCGAAAAGTCGTAGTCCACTGCACCCACCAGCCGAAGCGCCGCTTCATCCCGGTATAAGTTCGGATATAGCTCCGAGCACATTTTCCGTGCGTAGAGAGGGATGATCAGGGTTTCCTGTACGGTGTTTTTCTCGATTTTATAGTTCATGGTTTCTCTCCTCCCTGCAAGTAAGCCCCGCATTCCGCCTCCAGCGACTGCCATAGGTCTTTGCCATTTCCTCCGCCACCGGCAGTGCGCCGCAATAGCATACGCCGCCATGGGGCATCACCATCAGCTCCGGGTGCTCTTGTCCGAATTCAAAATATTTCAATGCTCCGCCACCTCACACTCGTTTCTTTTGATACCCGCAGTCACAGTAAGGACCGCCGGAGACCAGCGTGTACTGCCGCACAAAGTTCGTCACGCCGTCGGCTTCGCTCATGGCGTAGTCCAAATGGCACATGGCGGGTGTCAGGTCATAAAGCCCCAGCTCCTGCATCAGCGTGCAGATGCCGCATTTCATGAAGCGCCCCTCATAACCGCTGCCGTCGGGATACTCGTAAAAGTCCATGTTCCACGAGTAGGGGTTACGGTCAGCCGCCTTCCGGGCGGCGGTGGCTTTCATTCCGGCAATATCCTTGGGCGTGAACTTCGACTTGCCGCTTTGGCGGCAGAACCACTTCATCAGCGGCGTCATCTGAGCGTTCTCATAGTAGTCGGTCAGGCTTTCCACATCGGGACGGTGCGGCATGGAGAGGACAAACGCCCCCAGCATGGCGCAGCCAATGATGTTCATGCTGAACCGATCACCTTTTTCAAATTTGGGCAGCTTTGCGATGATCTCCCGGTACTTCGGCTTGGCCTTTTCCGTGATCTTCCGCGCGGTGTCCGGGTCATAGCCCAGTACCGCCGTCAGCTGCGTCTGAAACGATCTGGCAAACACCGCCCACATGGCCATGGGCATTCCCATCCAACGCATCTCACTTTGCTCCTTTCCATTCCGCTAACACCCGGCACATCCGTTTCTCGATGTCTATCCGGGTCTGGCGGCATTCCTTCGGATATTTTTTTGCTGCCTGAAACGCGAACTTCACAAACAGACCGGAGCCAACCGGCAGCATGGTTTTCAGCATCCCTTCCGGAAAGACGAAGTGGGTGCCGTGGGCGTAGACCGCCGTCTCAACTTCGCATGCATGGGGCTTTTCCGCAAAGCGCTTTTCCATCCGGCGGATGTATTTAGCTGTGTCCCACAGCACATCGTCCTCCGCACCGATCAGCAGCAGCTTTCCCCGGATGTTTTCAACGGGAATGTATTCTTCCGGCTCGATCGGATGAGCTGTCTCGGAATCGTCAAACAGCTTGCGGGAGTTTACCATATCGCCGGTGCGTTTGCTCTCGGCGGCGATGCAGTGCCAATAGTCGGGATGCTGATAGCAAAACGGCATATAGGGCAGCGGCTTGCCCCGGTAGGAGAACAACGACTCGCCCTCGACCGGCCATTCCTTGCAGCCGTCCCTTTTGCCCTGCAGAAAGCCCTGCCACACGAAGTCGCTGGGTGTCATGGCAATGGTCAGGGTGATATCCGGGAACATGGCAGCCGCTGTCAGCGCAAGCGTTCCGGTGGTCGATGCACCGGCAACGCCGATCTTTCTGTTACCGTTAGCTTTCAGCCATGAAATTGCCGTCTCCACACGCTCAAGCGGGTAATTATGATGTCCGTAATCTTTTTTCGCGGGCGACATTGTGAGCACGTTTACGCCCCGCCCGCAGAGCCATTTCGCCGCCGAGCGGGCAAGCCGATCCTCCGGGTCATCCCCGATCATCGCAATCACCGCGCAGTCCGACCCGCCGGCGCACGCCCAGTACGCGCCGTAAAAGCCGGCGGTCTCCACATCAAAGTGCAGGTGTTTCATTGCTTTCCCTCCATAATGTCCTTCACCAACTGCGCCCAGCGCTCTGGATAACAGGCCAGCAGCTCCTCGTGCTGCAAGTCCTGCTCGTGGATTACCGGGCGGGCAAAATGCTGTTCATAGCGCGCACGGTATTTTTCACCCATTTTGAGGGCGTAGAAAATATGAATCTCTGTTCCCGGAACGTCGATCTTGTCTGGCAGCGGGGTGACGAGATCGGAATAGAACTGATTCTTGCAGCTCTGCATGGTCACATAGAGCCGTGCGCCGCCGAGCATTTCCATGAACGCCTGCACATAGCCGCCCATTTCCGACTTTCGCTTCTCAAGGCGTTTTTGGAGGAGGCGGCTCTTAATCTTCCCGTCCCGGATCACCGGATAGAGCAGCGGCAGCAGCAAATTCGTTTGCAGCTTTGCTGCAAGCGGGGATGTCTGATCAAGATCGGAGCTGCCCAATATCCCGTAGTCCATATGGATATTTCTGCGCGCCGCCAGCAGCCCTACAAACGAGCCGCCCAGCGAGCAGCCGTAGGCCGCCCGGATATGTCTGCCGCAATGCTCACTGATGTATGCTTCAATTTTTGCAGTTTCCTCAAGCATGGTCGGAAATTCCGCGTGTTCCGTCTCATCAAAGCCATCGTAGCTGACGCAGAGAACGCGATAGCTGTCCGACAGCAGCGGAATGACCCGTCCAAAATTGCCCTTCCAGTGGCAGCAGGTGCCGGGAAGCAGCAGGATAACCGGCGCGTTTTCCGCGCCGAAGGAATGAACTTTCATCTTCCTACCCCTTTCAGAAATCAGGCTTGCGTTCCATGGTTTTCCTCCGTGTTTCAGTCATCACACGACCGTTTCCAGCCTCATTTCTTCAAAATGTCCACGATTTTTGCAAAGTCCTCCTTTGCCTCCTTGAAGATCGGCAGCATACAGTAGCAATGCACCATCTTCGGGCGGGCGGACACCGTATAGGGGACATTTGCCCGTTTGCAGGCTTCCTCAAAGTCCGGCAAAGCACCGTAGAGCACCTCGTCGGCAGAATAGAAGAAGTGAATATCGCCTACGCCGGTAAAATCTCCCCGGGAGCCGGAGAGCATATAGTCCGGCACATTCTCGCAGCCATGCCGCATGAACTTTTCCACTGTCACCATAAAGGCATAGTCGATGGAAACATCCCTTTCATTGAGCGCCTGCATCCGCGCCTTTTCCGCATCGTTCCATGGCACCTCGCCGGGGGATACGGCGACAATGTGTCTTGGCTGCGGCAGCGGCTCTGGCTGCGCGTTGTTGTGCGCCGCGATCCCCAAAGCCAGCGCACTGCCGGAGGAAAAGCCGCAGGTACTGACATTTCCGCCGCCATACAGTGCAATCATTTTTCGATAACATTCGTACACCATTGCGTAGGTTTCAGTAATGCAGTGTTCCATGCAGAGCGGGTAAAACGGAAACCACACATCACAGCCGGTCTCGCGGCAGAGCTTGCGCATCACAGGCAGGTCGCCTTTGTCCGGGCCGATGACCATACCGCCGCCAAAGAAATAGAGAATCGCGCGCTCGGACGGCTTCGGATGCTCTCGCACGATCAGGCAGGGAAAGCCGTTTACCGCGATCGTTTCATAATATGCCTTGCGGTCGGTGGGCGTAAAAACGCCACGATGCCGGTTCTGCTTTTCAATTTCCTTTCGCAGTGCATCCTCCGGCAAGGCGAACGCCTTTTTCGCGCCGGAGAGCTTGTATACGCTGCGTAAGATAGATGCAAAGATACTCATGATTTAGCCCCCTCATTTCCACGCCGTAATGCAGAGCCAGCTTTTCTTTTTGTGTATCTGCACATCGTGAAAGCCCGCCTGCTCCAGATACGTCTTCAGCTCGGCGTCCTTGTAGATGGTCATGCCGCCGATGATCTCCGTCCACTTCTCGTCCTTGTCTGTGTCGCCATTGCTTTCGTTGCAGATGAGAAAGGTTCCGCCGGGCTTCAGCACCCGGTAAACCTCCCGGAAGCACCGGGGCAGATCAGGCCAGAAATAGACGGTCTCAAAGGCTGTAATGGTGTCAAACCAGTCGTCCGCAAACACCATATCCGACACACTGCCCTGCAGAACGGCGCAGCGACCCTCCGCGATGGCGGCTTCGTTGACCTTTTTGGATTTCTCCACGCTGACGGGCGAATAGTCGATGCCCTTGACGACACCCTGCGGGCATTTTTTCAGCAGCCTTTTCATGTTCGCCCCACCGCCGCAGCCGCAGTCCAGCACCTTGGCGTCCGGCGCAGCATTCAGAAACCGAAGCCCCCACCGTGCCACGGCGCTGTGACCGACATTCATCATAGTGACCATGAGCTTCCCGCCAAAGCCTTCGGGCTTGCGGGTATTTTCAAAGAATGACATATCACACCTCCATTTTTACACACTCGGCATAGGTCAACGGGAACGAGGCTTTCAGCACAGTGCTTTTCCGCACCGCCCAGCCGTTTTGCCGTAGGAAGCGCAGGTATTCCGCGCTCGTCCACTTGCTGTGGAGGGGAAAGCCCACCAGCCTCATGAAAAAGGCTTTGACCTTGCCGCGAAACGAATTTCCCGCGTGGGTGAAGGTCGGCGCAATCAGCACGCCGTCGTCCTTCAGCACCCGCTTGATCTCAATAAGGGCTTTCTCCGGCCGCGGCACGATGTGCAGGGCGTTGGACACGATCACCACATCAAAGGACTCATCCGCATAGGGCAGATGGAACATATCCTGCGCGGAAAAATGAAGCTTCGCCGATCGGTTATCCCGCTTCGCCTCGGTGATCATCTCCGGGGAGGCGTCCGTCGCCTCGATGTGCGCCGCCGCGTTTACGATGCGTTTTGCGATCAATCCCGTGCCGGTCGCCAGTTCCAACACCGTCTTAGCTTTTACAACCGGCCGGATCAGCACATACATCTCGTCATACGCCGCCCGATCCTTTTGCATAAAGCGGTCGTACCGACCGGCATTTTTGTCCCAGAAATTCTTGTGTTCTCGCATCTCTTTCATTCCTTTTGGCGTTAGATTTATCTAATCGGTGTGCGCAGCCGCACGGTTAGAGGAGGCTAACCGGCATGTCTTGGAAAAGCCGCATCTCTGCGGCCTTTCGGCTTATTCAAATAGCTCCCTGCAAGCGCCGTACACCAGGGCTTCCAGCACCTGCGGATACAACTCCCCAATCTGCTCCTTATGGGAAACTGTGAGGATCAGTCCCCGCACCGTCGCGGCAGCCAAAGAAGCGCCGCGCCTTGGCATCAAATCATATTTTTCCAAGAGCTGACGAATATGCGTTTCGTCATCGTGGTAATGGACATTTTTGACGCCCTCCGGCAGTCTCTGCAAAAGCAGCTTCGCATCGTTTTCAATGAAAACCATGTCGCCGGTATCGGAAAGCCGCTTGCAGACGGCAAGGACCGCCTTTGCCGCACGCTCTGCGGCCGGCAAGCCGACATTTTCGCTCAGTGCCCGATCGGCAACTCCGTAAAGCTCGGAGTGAATGCCCTCCAGAACCGCGAAAAAGAGCATTTCCTTGGATTCATAGAATTTATAGAACGAGCCTTTCGCAATGCCGACAGCCTTCGTCAGCTGATCCACGGAGGTTTTCTTCATCCCCAGCGTGACGGCACAATGCCTCGTTTCCTTCAGCAACGCCTTGCGAAGCTGTTCTGCTTGGTATTCGGTAAAAGCCAAGATTGAACCTCCCTGAAATATGACCATTTCAGTTCTTCTGGTCATATTATACCGCGCTTTTTTCTGGTTTGCAAGGGGTGTAGAGAAAAACATACGCATTTTAACAAAAAACTATTTTCCCTTAACACATTATTCCATGAAGGCGCTTCTCTTCCTTTGGCAAAGAACTGCACCCCCCTAAAATCAAAAATGCACCCCCCCTCCAAACCGTAATTGCACCCCCTTAACGGGTTTCTATCAAAATTAGAGTCATTTGCCACAAAAAGCCTGTAAACAAGCCCGTTTACAGGCTTTTTAATTTTTGCCTAAAGGGCAAAGCCCGCACGATTTTCGGTTTTCAAGGGAGAAAATCAGCTGTTCTCCCCGGCACTGATCGAACTCCAGCGGCTGCTGAAGTTGCCGCCCTCCGGCAGAGCAAGCCCTGTCTCCATCGCCTGCGCCGAAGTGATCTTGGACTTGTAATCCAAGTGGGCGTAGATGTTCGCCGTGGTGGTAAAGTCGCTGTGCCCCAACCACTCCTGAATGTGTTTGAGGGGGACGCCGTTGGCCAGCAGCAAGCTGGCACAGCTGTGACGCAGATCGTGAAAGCGCATCCGGCGCAAACCGTGACTCTCCAGAAATTTCGGAAATGCGTTGGTCAGGTATTCCACCCGCATCCGCTCGCCCAACTCATCCACGAATACAAAGCCATCGTATTCATAGTTGTAGCAGTTGCCGCAGACCTGCTTGTTCAGCTCCTGCGCCTCTTTCACCTGCATAAAGTATTCCCGGAAGCTGCCGATGAGCGGCAGGGTGCGCAGACTGGACTTGGTCTTGGCGGATTGCTGCTCGAACTCCTGATACTTGCCGTCGATGATCGTTGAGGTCACGGTGCGCTTTACGGAAATGGTGCCCTGCTCAAAGTCGATGGCATCCCATTTCAAGCCCACCACCTCGCCACGGCGAAGTCCGTAAAAGGCAGCCACCAGCACCGGAAGCTCCAGCTTGGTTCCCCGAAGGGCTTCAAACATCTTCTGCATCTCGTCCGCCGAGAGAAAGACCGGCTGAAAGCTGTTCTTTCTGGGCCGGTCCACCTTGTCCGCCACATTCTGGATCAGCATATCGGTCTTGACTGCATATTTCAGTGCCGAGTGAATGACGGCGTGATAATGGATAACGGTATTGGGCGTGACCCGCCTGAGCATTTCGGAATAAAACATCTGCAAATGCCGGGCTTCCAGTTCCCGCAGTGTCAATTTCTTCTTGCGAAAATAAGGGACGATGGTGCTTTTCAGCAGTCCTTGATAGGCACCGTAGGTTGCGTGGGCCAGCCTTCCCTTGGCGATCTCCAGCCATTCCAGCAGATAGTCGGCGAACAGCATATCACTGCTCAGGTCGCCCACTTCTTTGGGCGGCTCAAATTCCGCTCGGAGCCTTGCCAGTTCTGACTCGGCTTTGCGCTTATTTCCCTTTTCGGAAAGCCCCAGCGAGATCCATTTCGTTTTTCGCTGCCCTCCGGCGTTTTTGTAGTTCAACACGGCATAATACTTGCCGTTTTTCAAAGTCAAATGTCCTGCTACCATTTTGTTTTCCTCCTGTCTCTTTCTATTTGCAGAACAGAACTCCAAACCGACAGTATCAGTATACCATCGGTTTGGGGTTCTCTCTATTCTGCGAATTGTTTGATTGCAGCCGTATTGGTACGAATCAGCGGGCGTCCCGGTTCCGTTCTCTCTGCCGTTTCAGCAGTTCCAGACCCTTGATGATGTCCCGGCGCATCTGCTCCTCGGTGTAGCCGGAGGGAAAATACTTCCGCAGCTCCTCCCGCTTGAATTTGAGCTGCTCCTGCTGGTTGGGCTTCGTCTCCGCCAGCACGGCGTAGACTATCTGGTCATCCAGCAAGCCCTCCTGCGCCAGCTTTTTCAGGCGGATGCTCTGGGCGTGGGACGGGGTGCAGTCGTTCAGCGCCATCGCGTCCAGCACCGCCCGCTGCTGATACGAGTCTAAGTAGGAAAGCTCCACCGCCGGGTTGAAGGCGATCTTTCCGTCGTCCACCATCGAAAGCAGCTCGGGAATCAGGTAGGTCAGGCGAATATATCTTCGCACTTGGTCTTTACTCTCACCTGCATCGTCTGCCACTTTTTCTACGCTAAGCAACTTCTCTGCAACTTGCACAGAAGCGATGCCCTGATGCTTGATGGCATCCAGCTTCATCTTGTAGGCGAACGCCTTTTCGCTGGGCAGGATAGTCTCCCGCTGCAAGTTGGCATCCACCATTGCGATCACCGCTTCATCGTCGGACAGCTCCCGGACGATGACAGGCATCGTCTCGACGCCCAGCACCTGACACGCCGCCAGTCGCCGGTGACCGGAGATCAGCTCGTAACCGCCGTCGGGCAGCGGCCTTGCCAGCGCCGGGGTAATAGCGCCCACCTTGCGGATGCTCTCGATCATCCGCTGCATCTCCTCATTGTTCTGCACCTTGAAGGGGTGACCCTTGAACGGATGCAGCTCGGCCAGTGGAATATTCCGCACCCGCTCCAGCTTGGCATCGTCCCGCTCCGCCTGCGTGGAGAACAGGTCGTCCAGCGTGGGTAAAGTAAAATCCGATTTTCTCATTGTGTTGTCCTCACTTTCATAGTTTTTTCTTTCGGGGTTTTAGGGCACGCCCTAACGAGTGTTTTTGCGCTCCGGCTCTGCCGGGAGTAAAAACGCACTGCTCGCTCAGATGACGCAGGCATCGCAAGCGGATACACTGTTTGGCTCCGACAGGAGTAAAAACAGTCTGCTCGCTTAGACTGCGCAGGCGTAATTCTCGTTTACTTTAATTCATTCAAAACCGCTTCCAGTCTGCTTATAATTTCCACTTTCTGAAGCTGTGGGAGCTCCTTTTTCAGGCCGTTCAGCATCCGAAACAGGCGGTAATCCCGCTCCGTGATGGCCGCTTTGACCTCTTTTCCAAGCCCCAGTCGCCGCAAGTATTCCGACAGCGACAGAGAACAGAACCGGGCATTTTCCAGCAGCTTCTGCTTCTCCTGCTCGGTCACACGGACATTGATCCCGTAGTTTTTGCTGCGCATTTGTTCACCCCCTTTCTTCGGTTTGTGACGGCAATGACGGTTGTGACGGGGATTTCCTTATATAGCGATCCCGGCGTCATTTGCGTCATCGCCGTCACGGCGCAGAAATTTGATGAGTCGGCTTTTACCTGTGCGCTTGGTGCGATACTCGATGCCCAGCGGCTCCAGCACCTCATAGGCGAACTGGCCGAGATACTTTGTGACCATATTGGGCGTGGCCTCCTGCTCCTTCATTTCGGTCAGCAGCTCCGTGGCCGTGCCTACCCATTCGGTGCGGCACTCCATAAAGTCCACCACCCGAAACAGAAATTTCGGCAGCTCTGCCTTGTGAATATCCTCGCTGTTCTTGCGCTCCACCAGTTCCCAGACAAGGTCGTTAAACTGCAAGGCCAGCTCCTGATATTCCACATCCCGCCCACTGACCAGCAGCGTAGCGGCGTTTCCGCTGCGCTTACGGCGCAGGATGAAGTTGGTGTCCGCAGCGCCTATGATGCCAGTGGAACCGCTGACATCATTAAAAGGATCGTCACTGTCTTGCAGCTTTCGCAGATGATGTACCAGCAAAATGGCGATGTTGAAGCCATCGGCAATGCGCTTGATGGAGGAAATATCATCGTAGTCGTTGCCGTACATCCCCGCCTTTCCGGCGCTGCCTTTGGAGTCCCGCACCTTTTGCAGCGTGTCAATGATGACCAGCTTGGTAGCGGAATGCTCGGTCAGAAAGTCCGTGATCTGCTCCTCCAGCCCGCCGCCGATCAGCCCGGAGGTCACGGCAAAATACAGGTTGTCCGGGGCGCTGTCGGTAAGATTGTAGAGCCGGTCTTTGATGCGGCGCTGGGTGTCCTCAAGGCTCAGATAGAGCACATCGCATTGCAGCGTGGGCAAACCCCAAATGGAATTTCCCTGCGCCACTTGCAGCCCCAGCCACAGCATCAGCCAGCTTTTGCCGATCTTGCTGGCACCGCTGATGACATTGACGCCCTGCGAAATAAGGCCGTCTACGATGAACATCGTCTTGCTCATCGGTGTGGACAACAAGGTCTCTGCGTCCACGGTTTTCAGTTTGTTGTTCATAGATTTTTCTCCTTTGTAGAATGTTAGAAATGGATTTTGGCGGGGGCGGATGGAAACGGTCACCCACCCCCGCTTTACCCGCAAAAAGCCTTAGAAATCAAGGCTTTCCAGACGCTTAATGTTCGACGCTGCGCCGCCGTCTGGCAGAGTCCGCCTTCTGCTTGCGCCGGATGGAGCGCCCGCATTCCGGGCAGTACTTCTGCCGGTTGCTGCCGGGTGCAAAGGGCTTTCCGCATCGGTCGCAGAGCCGTGTGCGCTGCCGGTAAATATCGGCGCAGAGTACCTTGTCGGCGGGCAGAACCGCCCGCCGGAAGTACTTGCACAGCAGCGAATAGGAAATCGTCTGCACGCACACGCAGCCTTCGCCGTCGTCCAGCGGCAGGCAGTTGCCACCGTCGTAGTTGGCGCACAGCCGCCGGATCAATCGGTTGCAGCGTGCCCTTTGGGCGGGTGTCAGGCGTTTGATCTCATCCAACCTTTTTCACCTCTTTCTCCATCACATAGTTGATAACGCTGATTTTCGGAATTTTCAGCGTCGTGCCGATCTTCACGGCGTGGATGTACCCATAGTCGATCAGCTTGTAGGCCAGCTTGCGGCTGATGCCCAGCATCTCCCGAAGCTCTTTAACGGTCACAATGTCCGGATATTCCGGAAACATCATCTGATAAAGCTCTCTGAGCTCTCCTTTCTTCATAGGTTTGAACCTCCTTTGCTTGTTCTGAAACCGCATTTCTGCGGTAATTTTTGCTTGCTGCCGCTCATCTGTATCGTTCCTGCCCCGGAGTCTCACCACGGCGTATTGCTTCTTCGGTGCGCTCGTTTCTTTTTCGGGAAGTCGTGGCGGCACTTGCCGGAAGCATATCCTTTGGAGGCGGCGATTCAATTTTCAAGGTACACGGGAAAAGTCTCCTCAATAGGTAGCCAGCGAGAAGGGCTGTTTTTTAACCCCCTCACTAATCAACTGGGAAAAATTTTTCGATTTGTACGAAGGAACTTTGAAAAAATTCTTTGAAATCCTCTCTACTAACCAACTGGGAAAATTTTTCGGATTTGAACGAAAAAACTTTTGAGAATTTTTCTGCGAACCCTACTACTAATCAACTGGGAACTTTTCGGGCAAATAACAAATGGGTTTTAGAAAAATTTTTTAAGTGCCCCTCCTACTAACCAATTGGGAAATTTTTTGAGATTTTGGCAAAGTAATTTGGAAAATTCTCTCAACTTTTCAAAAGGTCCCTCTACTTACTCTGAATAATGGGTGCCATTTGGCAGGGTGTTTCCGAGAAATTTCTCAAATCTTTTATCAGGACGCAAAAAAGCCGCCCTCCCGATGATGGGAGGACGGCTGGTAATCACTATTGACTTATAGATGGCTCATATATAAATAGAGCACCGGCCAAACGGTCGGTGCCCTATTCCTAAGTATTCTTGTCCTGCTTCAGCTTCTCCTTAATAATTGCCAAACTTTTTTGTCTTGAAGTGTCTACTGAAAATCCAGCGACGACTTCTTGCATTGTTTCAGAACTCCAGTAGATTTTTAGCTTTTCTTTTGCACGCGTAATTGCTGTATAGAAAATGCCGTGTGTTATTTTTTCAGCGTTGCTACTCGGAATAACAACCTTAACTGACCTATACTCTAAGCCCTGCGCTTTATGAATTGAAACCGCATAGGCAAGCTGAAACGGTACGATGGCTTTTTTGCGATCTTCATCTGCCATTTCCTCTTCAAAATCAAGTACATCAAATCGTATTCGGGTCACATCATCAATTATATCGATGAATTCTATGCCATCGTTTTGGCAATCTTGCTCTGTTAACGGGATCTCTACATCTACTGTAAATCTGATTCTACTGTCAAACAGTTCTATTTGGACAATTTGCCCTTTTAAATTATTATAGAGCAGAGAAAATCTGTCCGTGTCATTGAACAATATATGATCGCCAACTTTATATTTCCAGTCTCTCCAGACAACAGCCGTTTCTGTGTTAGCATTTTGGAAATAGCTATTCATATTATTCAAGCCAAATTTTCCGTCATAGTTCAAGCATAAAATCACCTCATCCATTATCTCGGAATTGAGCACTCCTTCGCCAATATTTTCAGAAAATGGGCCGTCGATAACAAGTTTTTCCGTTATTAGCGCACCCTTATTTCGAGTCTCGTATGAGATATGATGCGAAGACACCGTCAATGTTATGTGTTGCTAAACCGTTTTCACCGACGCTACCCATCCTTGCTATAAGAATGTCATCCTTATTAATCTTATATTTTATAAACAAATCTGAATCTATTTTGCAATACGGGGCACCGGAATCATTAATAATGCCATCTCCAATATCGGTAATTCTAATAAAGTGTGGACCAATTTTTTCGAAGGTAGCCTTCTCGGTATAACCGTATTGAAAACCGTCGCATATCGTCCCAACAGTTGTCCAACACCAATTCTTCGGCAGCTTGTACGGCCACTCCCAATCCGGCACCAAGGCCGCCTGCAACCGCTCTTCGGGCGTGAGGGCGGTTTCTTTTTTTGCTCTTGCCATCACTTTTCCTCCGCCAGAGCACGAAGCTCACGCACAACACTTTTCAGCAGATCGACCGCTTCCTCTAAATTTGCAATCGCTTCCTCGCCGCTTTCTACAGGGTCAGGAAGATCGTCATAATCCACGATGGAGTCGTCGCGGATCAAGCCAAGGTCAAGACTATCATCCGGGTTCTTGGCGATCTCCTCACGAGTGAATTTGCTCCAGCGCTCGCCCGTGCGCTTGGACGGGTCTTCGTATCCTGCCACGAATTCATCAAAGTCACTCTTACGCAGCTGCCGGGTCTTACCAAAGCTGTCCATATTGGTGCGCATATCGTAGAATGCAACCTCGGTGGTGTTATCCTGCTCGGTTGTCCCGCGGGTAAAGAACAGCACATTGGTCTTGACGCCCTGCGCATAGAAAATGCCGGTAGGCAAGCGCAGAATGGTGTGCAGGTTGCAGAAATTCATCAGTTCCCGGCGCACGCTGGCACCGTCACCGGCAGCAAACAACACATTATCCGGCAGCACCACGGCGCAGCGGGCCTTGCCGTCCGCCTTCAGGCTGCGATAGATCACCTGCAAAAAGTTCAGCTGCTTGTTGGAGGTCTGGAAAGAGATGTCATCCCGTGTGGCACGCTCACCGCCCTTTTTTGTGCCAAAGGGCGGATTGGTCAGAATGACATCAAAATCTTTCAATCCCTTGGCGCTTTGTGCGAGAGAATCCCCCAATGTGATATTGGCATTCATATTGTGCAGATAGGCGTTCATCAATGCCAAGCGATGGGTCTCGTGTACCAGTTCCACGCCGTTGAACGCTTTATTCTGCTGGAAATCTGCCTGACGGTCAGAGAGTGCATACATATCGTTATGCGCATTGACATAGCGGTTGGCTGCAATCATAAAGCCAAAAGTACCACAGGCCGGGTCAAAGCACTTGTCGCCCAGCTGAGGTTTGATGAGCTCCGTCATCACATCGATCAGCACACGAGGGGTGAAGTACTGACCGGCACCGGACTTCTTCTCGTTGGCGTTCTTCTCTAAGAGTCCTTCATACAGGTCGCCCAGACCTTCCTCTTTGGCCTCATACCAGTCCAGCTTATCAATCTCCGTGATGATTTTTTCGAGGTTTTTCGGCTCCTCGATGCTGGAGGATGCGTTGGCGTAAATCTGTGCCACGCGGCCAACGGATTCTTCGCCCAGCTTGCTGAGCAGCGTATAGTAGTGCTTTTTCAGGTCAATGCCGGAACGGCTGGTCAAAGAGCCCCAACGATATGCTTCGGGAATATCCTTATCTGCACCGGTCTCATCGGCCATTTTCAAAAACAGAATGTAGGTCAGCTCTGTCACATACTGGTGATAAGTAATACCGTCATCCCGCAGCACATTACAGAGGTTCCAAAGTTTCTGTACAATATCTTGCGTGCTCATTTAAGCTGCTCCTTCGTAAATATAAGTGTTGATCTCGCGGATGATCTCCGCAAGCTGCCCGCCAAACTTCTTGTTAAAGCGTGCGAAACCGCCATCCATCTTGAACGCCGGTGCCTCAAAGGTCTCGGTATTGAGGATGCTCTCGTGAAGCATATATACCTTGATCTTTTCCAGCAGATCCAGCTGCATTTTGTTAAAGTGATGCGCCGAAATCAGTTTAGAAAAGGCCATTTTCACGCGGTCATCGTGGTTCACCAGCGGCGTTTTAAGTACAGCCCGACGAACAAAGGCGATAATGTCTGCCACGATCCGTTCATTGCTCACCGCACTGGCCGCTTCATTCAAGCTGCTCTCGGTGAAATTCTCCTTATCCAGTTCCAGCTTTAACTCCCGGAGCTGCGCCCGGGTCATATCGCTGGGGCGGGTGCAGGCTATGCGGATCGCTTCGATACGGTCTTTGTTCTCATTAACATAGGCCACAAAAGAGTCCAGATAGTCCTGCGGTTTTTCCGTGTCACCATAGCCGCGGGTCGTTTCCAAAAGAGTATCTTCCTTTTCGGAATAGTAATGTCCGCGCTTCTTACCCTTCAGGTTGTCAAACCAAAGCAGGAAATCCTTATCCTCCCGGCAGCGTCGCACAAAAGCTTCCTCTGTACAGCTTTTCAATTCCTTCGCATATTCCCGAATTGTTTTTCCGCCTAAACGCTCGGATACATCATACTTTTGCTCATCGGTCAGATTGTTGCTCTTACGCTGCAATCTTGCCAAAATGCGATCTTTGACAGGCTGCTTGCTGACTTCACCCGGACGGAACAAATCCTCCAACAATTCAGCCATTGATTTGCTGACGGAGACTGACTTCATATTGGAAGTGTCATCCAAGTCCTCGTACACGCGAACTGCATCAAAGATATTGAAGTGCGTCTTTCCGATTTCCGGGCAAAGGCGCGTAGCGCGTCCCAGCATCTGCTCAAAGAGGATCCGGCTGTTGATCTTTCGCATAAACACCAAATTGCAAATTGCCGGCACATCGATTCCGGTAGTCAGCAGGTCGACTGTTACGGCAATGTTGGGATACTGGTTGTTCTTGAACTGCTTGATCACCTGCAAAATCTTCTTTTTGTTGCCGCCGGCAGTTTTGCCCGTGATTTTCATAATGGCATCATTGGAAATGCCATAGGGCTTGTAAATTTCTCGGAGCGTATCCACAATACGGTCAGCGTGTGCATCATTTACTGCGAAAATCAGCGTCTTTTCTCCACTTTCCGGATTCAGGTAGGTCGAAACTTCTTCCAGCACCTTGTGGGTATGATCCGGCAGAACAATTTTGCGGTTGAACTCCGACACATCGAAATCCATTTCATCGTCCAAAACTGCACCGTTCAAAAGTTCATTGGTGTTGGGGTCATATTGCGCCAAGGTTTCACCCTTCTTGAACTGTGCGTCATTTTCAATGAAATCCGTATTAATCAGATATGGAGGGTCGTGATCCACCAGCCAGCCATCGATAACCGCCTCACGGTAGCTGTAGGTATAGACCGGCTCCCCGAAAATCTCGGTCGTGTGCAGAGCGGGCGTAGCAGTCAAGGCAACTTTCACCGCATCGAAATACTCGATAACCTGCTTGTACTTGCTCATATAATCATCCTGATTATCGTAGAGGATTTCTTCTTCCGTCATTTCACGGTCAAGAATATAGCCTCGGTGGGCTTCGTCCACAATAATCAAATCAAATGCACCGGGCATCAAATCCGGTTCTTCTGCCAGAATCGTGCGTTTCAAGAGCCCCTGCACCGTTGAAATGCTGACCTTAGTTTCCAGATTGATGGTGATGTCATCGATAGCTTTGATCTCATATATTTTGTCCAGTGTCAGCAGTTCCTTCAGCTTGACATCTTTGAAGGTGTCCATTGCCTGCTCACCGAGGGACACTCGATCTACAAGGAAAAGAATACGGTGGAAACGCTTGGATTCCAGCATCTTGTAGATAAGTCCCAGAACAGTACGGGTTTTGCCCGTTCCGGTGGCCATTGCAAGCAAGGCCGTTCTCTTGCCGTCAACGATTGCCTCCGTTGCCTTATCAATGGCCTTAATCTGGTAGTCGCGCAGATTCAGCCCATTAGGATCTGTCATAAACGAATTATCTGCTGCAGCCAGCGCCTGATTGGCCGCCGCTGTATTCTGGCCAAGTTTTTCCATCAGGTCACTTGGGCTAAACCAGTTCCGAATAGGATACGGTTGATTTTCCTGTTCCCGGACATCCAAAAACCAAATACCGGACTTCGTCCGCAGCTGCTCTAAATATGCCCTGCCATTTGAAGCAAGGAGGAAGGGGACCTGATAACCATTCCAGTTTCCAACCGTATGTGGAATATCCTCCGGCTTAATATGTGCAGCATAGTCCTTTACCTGCACATCGATGGTAGATGCCACATCTTCCGACATCTTTTTTGCATCCATCAATGCTACGAGCTTCTCGCCAACGAAGAATGCATAATCCGCATACCCGTTTTTGTAAAAGGCCGAATTGGTAGGCCATTCGCTGATGGCAATATTTCTCCCCTTTACAGGACGCGTTCCTTTGCTGTAGCGCAGGTTCTGCGTATCAGCTTCCCAACCAGAAAGACGAAGCTGCTCGTCAATCAAGCATCTGGTCTGCGCCTCATTCCAATTCATCATAGCGGAGACAGATTCCGACCGCTTTGCGCGCTCTTTCTGCGTTTTGCCCGAAGCGGCGGTCTTGACCACGGCCAGTTGCTTCGTCAATTCCTCGATTTTCCTTTCCTGCTCGGCAATAACGGATTCCAAATCTTCGTGCGTGGTCTCGCTTGGCATAACGAACTCAGGCGCAATATATCCCCAGTCTCCATAGGTTTCCATAAACCAAACAGCAAGATTGTATGTCAAGGATAGCAATGTCTTTGCTTCGTCCACGGAGTCCGTACCGGTATGTACGGCCGAGTTTCTTGTCTTGCGAAGAACATATAGCGTGTTGTCAATTTCGTGCGGCAATAAACCGGCTCGCTTCAAAATGCGAATTCGATTTGCGTGGGTGTTGTCAACAGCCGGCTCCGCAATGTGCTCAAAGACAAGGATCTCCTGCACTAAGCGCTCGGCAAACATTCCGAGTTTATAGATACAGGCATTGGGATCAGAATAGACATAGGTTTCTGCGGTTGCGCCGATCTGTGCCAATGCAGGCCAGTATCGATTCAGAAAATCAAAATTTGATTTCATAAGCAGTCTCCCTCGATTTTTGTTAATTCATTTAGCATTTGATATAAGCACATCTCCAAAGTGCCAATTTGGCACTTTGGAACCACCGTGCTGGCACTTTGGGATTTCGCCAAAGTATCAATTTGATACTTTGGAAGCTGAAAGCTGATACTTTGAAATTCGTCAGCCTCATCCGACTGCCACTTCGACCTTTTTACCGCTGAAGGCCACGCCGTATTTATAAATCGTCCTGACCCCGGCGGTCGTCAGCTCGGTTTCGTATTTCTTATCGTTGATCTGCTGCAAGGCCGTCTCGGACAGCTTTTTCAGCTGCTCATCGCTGCAATTTTTCTCCGCTTTCAGCTCAATCAGGATGCCCGGAAGACCCTTTTGCGTGGGCTTCAGCTGAATGTCATAGCGCCCGTCGCCGGATTCCCGGTTGGAGGTCACGAAAGCGCCGCCCAGCAGGGCGCACAGGCCCAGCATAAAGCCGTGGTAGAAATTCTCCCCGGCAGTATCGAAGGAGCTGACCGACTGGGTCAGCAGCGTCTGGATCTGCGCTTTCAGCCGTGCGTTATCGCCGGAGAAGATGGCCTCCTGAACGGAAATTGCCATGGACGGCGGGATCAGATTTTCCAGCCGCTGCAAAATCTCCTTGTTATACACCAGAGAAATCTCCCGGTTGGGCAGGGAGACCTCGCACATAAAATCGCCGCTGAAGGAGGGCGTGGTTTTCAGTGCCTTCAGATAGCCGGTCACCAGCAGGAAGCTGTAAATGGTGGAGGGATTGCTTTTGATCTGCGGATAAATCACGCCGGTGTCGATGAAGGTGGTGAAGGTCTCGCCGTTGACCAGGGAGGTCAGACGGTTATAAATCTCCTCGTCCGCCTGGGCAAGCACTTCCCCGATAATATCGTTGCTGCCGGTGGAGACCCAGAAGGGCCTCGGCTCACACTCGTTGCTGAAGTAGTTGACCACCGACCACGGGTTGAAAATCTCCGTCTTGCCGAAGCGGTAGCCGTCGTACCACTGGCAAATTTCGTCGTACTTATCGGCAGCGCCGTAGTATTCCGCCATCTCCATCACCTCGTCGGCGGTGAAGCCGAAGTAGGCGCTGTATTTGTTGTCCAGCACGGAGTTGATGGACAGGTTGTTCATCCCGCTGAAGATGCTCTCCTTGGCCACCCGCAGAATGCCGGTGAGGAAGCCGAAGGACAGGTGCTGATTATCCTTGAACCCGCCGGAAAACAGGTTCCGCATAAACCGGATGACCTTGTCGTAATAGTCCTTCTGATAGCCCTGCTGGATGGGGGTGTCGTACTCGTCGATGATGATAATGGGCGCAACGGCATAGTGCTTGTGCAGCATAGCGGACAGATCCAGCAGCGCCGACGCCAGCTCAACCTCGCTGACTTTGCCGTCTGCCAGCTTTTCATAGGTCTTTTTGCTGTACTCGTCGCACTTATCGCTGGTCAGCAGCTCTTTGTGCCGCCGGGTCTCCTTTGCGAAAATATCCCGGATGGCCGCAAAGGTCTCCTCCCAAGTGTCGAACTTCACATCCTTGAAGGTCAGGAAGATCACAGGGTACTTGCCCTGATAATCCCGGTACTTCTGGCCGCAGGTCCAGATCTTCTTATCCCGGAAGTAGACGGAGGTATCCTTGTCGCTCTTTTCAAAATAAGTGCGCAGCATATCCATATTCAGCGTCTTGCCGAAGCGCCGGGGGCGGGTGAACAGCGTCACCATCGGACGCTCGTCGATAAAGTCCTTGATCATCATCGTCTTATCGATGTAGTAGTATTCCGACGATGCAAGGCAGTAGTTGGACACGCCGATGGGCAGGGGCAGCTTCGGCACGCGCTCCGTCTTGCGGAAAGCGCCCGTCTTGAGCCGCTGATCCGCCGGCTTCTGCGTATCAGCGGGGATCAGCCAACGATTGCCCTGCTTTTTCGCACCGGCGATTCTCCCATTCTTGCAGAGCGTCGCAACTCTCCGCTCCGTTATATTCCAGCGCACTGCTGCCTCTCTTACCGAGATCATTTCAGCCATAGGGGATACCTCCACGCATAAAATCACAAGTACATTATACCCGAGCAAAAGAACAATGTCAACAAAGTTCGGAACAATGCCGTTTCAAAACAGTATTGTTCTTTTTCTGCATATAAAACAAGCGGAGGCCATCGACCTCCGCTTGCTCGTTACCCGTATACAATCTCCTGCATCACGGCCTCGTTTGCCCGATGTCGGATGCCGTTCATCTTCCGCACCCACGCCATCGGGTCATCGGCTTTCAAGGCCTCCGTCACGCCCTCGGTGTCTGCGTATTGTTTTACCAGCCGAAGAAAGAGTTCCTGCGCCTGCTCCTCGATGTCTGCAAGGTGCCCGTCCAGCACCCCGGCGGTCAGCAGGTTATAATACAGCACCCGGTGGTGCTCCTTCAGATAAACTCGCCGCCGCTGGCCGTAAATGCCGATGGGGCGTTCTTCTTCGGGCGGTAAGCAAACATCGGGTAGGCAATAGTCGCCCTGCCTTGTGTAAGTGCCGCCCAGCTGCTCAAATAGCGATTCCATATGTGATCCTCCCGTTTGCAATTCTTCCGGCAGGTACGCCATCAATGCCCCAACAAAACAAAGCGCACCCGCCTTTCGGTTACAGTCTACCAAAACCGAAAGGCAGGTGCGAGTGTGCGAATTTCAGAATCGCACATTATTTCTTCATCTTCCTGCTGAATTCATTCAGCGTCTGGATATGCCAGAGGCTTTTACGGGTAATAGAGCGGAAGGTCAGGGAGCAGAAGAAATCCACAAGAAAGATTTTCGGGATACAGAACTTTAGCCCCTTCTGGAAGGCTTTCAGCGACCCGCGGCTGCACCAGTTGTGGACGGTGGTCAGGGTATAGCCGGTCAGGGCCACCACATCCTTTACCGTGACCACATCCGGGTATTTGCGCAGCAGCTTTTCATAGTAGCCGTGCATCTGCCGCAGCGTGTTCTCCGGCAGCTCCTTGGAGAGCCTCGCCACATAGTGGGTGCCGTACCATCCCTTCGGTGCAGAATAGAGTTCTGGAAAAATTGCCCGCTCCTCCAAGTATGCTTGCACATCCTCTTTTCGGATTTTATAGCACCGGGTTTTCTTACCCGACCACTCGCAGGGCACCTTGCCGCTTTTGAGCAGATGCAGCGCCGTGGACTTGCTGATATGGCAGATGCGGAAGAATTGCTCCTTGTTCATTACCTCGGGAACGCTGTCCCAGTTAACGGGGAATACATCCATTTGTAACACCTCAAAAATAGATTTTCGTCGGTTGGAAGCTCTATCCTGCGGTGTATGGCCGTCTCCCGGTTTTTCTCTCCTATCTTCCCGCATTTCTCCCCAAAATCGAGAAAAATGCCGATTTGAACCCACTTTCAAAAAAGTCCGTCCTGCAAGGCTTTCGTGGCGAAAAAGCCTGATTTCATGCGGGTTTCAGCAGGGACAGGAGTGTCAGAAACGACACTAAAACGGACATCCCCGTCACAGTTGCATAAAAGACTCGAAATGCGCGTTGGCTCTGGCCGTTTTCTCCGATGAAAACCCTTGATTTATAAGGGTTTTCGCCGGATCGAATTTCAAAATTTCATATTGTTCTTGCGTGTTTTTCTTGCATTTTCTCAGCGCACGGAAAACAGTTGAGATATACGGAGGGCTATCGAAGAGGTCATAACGAGAACGACTCGAAATCGTTTGACGGCCAAAAACCGTCCGTGGGTTCGAATCCCACGCCCTCCGCCAGCGAAAAACCCAGTCATATCAAGGCTTTGCGCCCATATGACTGGGCTTTTCTTTTTGCTAATCTGCCATTGCTGCACATGATTTTCGGCAAGAAGTCATGTCTGCCATCCGACGGCCTCGGTTTCCGGCAGGGTCAGGACGTTGTCCATTACGTTTGCGGACGTAAGCTTGGACTTATAATCCAAGTGGCTGTAGATGTTTGCCGTGGTGCTGATATCGCTGTGGCCCAGCCATTCCTGGATCTGCTTCATGGGCACGTCGTTGGCAAGCAGCAGCGAGGCGCAGCTGTGCCGGAGATCGTGGAAGCGGATATGCCGCAGACCTTTCAATTCCAGCAGCTTGCTGAAATTGCTGCTGAGATTCCGGGGATTAAAAATGTTCCCCATTACATCCACGAACACATAGCCGTCGTATTCCCGGTTGTAGCAGTTGCCGCAGATCCTCTTGTTTTCCTTCTGCTGCTCCTTCAAGGCCAGCAGCTTCTCCCGGATATTGTCGACCAGAGGAAGAGAGCGCAGACTGGATTTCGTCTTGGCGCGATCCTCGCGGACGATCTCATACTTGCCGTCTATCTTGGCATTTGTTACGATGTGTCTGATGGTGATGGTATTGCGCTCAAAGTCGATGGCGTCCCATCTCAGGCCCAGAGCCTCGCTGCGCCGGAGCCCGTAGAACGCGGTGATCTGGATCAGCAGAGAATAGGGGTGATCCTTTGTCGCCTCAAAGAGCTGCTCCAGCTCCTCCAAACGGTAGTAATCCGCGATATACTTCTGCTTCTTCGGACGCTCCACCTTGTCGGCGGGGTTGAAGGGAATCAGGTCCATTTTGACGGCGTATTTCAGTGCCTTGTGGATATTGGCGTGATAGTGGATCACCGTACCGGGCGACACGCTTTTCAGCTCATGCAGATAAAAGCTCTGAATGTGCTTGGCTTGGATTCCGTCCAGCATCAGCCCGGTGTTCCGGAAATATGGCGCGATCTTCCTCTTTACCATCTGCGTGTAAGAGGAAAAGGTGGTCTTTTCCACCGAGCTGCGGATAATCTCCAGCCACAGCTCCATGTAGTCGGCAAACAGCATATCAGAGGAGATGTCCTCGTTCTCCTTGCTCACAATCGGCGGAACAAAGCTCTTGCGGGTGTCCAGCAGCAGCTTCTCAGCGCGGCGCTTGTTTCCCTTTGCAGGAAGTCCTGTGGGAATCCACGGCTGCCTGCGCTTGCCGTTGGCATCCGTGTAATTCAGCACCATGTAGTAATTGTCGTTTTTTATTTGCAGGTGTCCTGCTATCATAAACTCTACCTCCTTTGCGGATAGCACATGAACGGGCACCCTTTCGGACCGTTTTTATTATACGCCCGGCGGGAATGCCCGTCCAATGTGCCATACAGGTTCAAATCCCGGCTACGCCGCCGGCTGCGGATTTCCCGCCGAGAGTGCGTAGCGGATCACATTGATTTTCGGTACGCGGTATGCGTTGCCGATTTTCATACCGGGGATGTCGCCATCGCCGATCAGTGCATAGGCCAGATGACGGCTGATGCCCAGCATCGCCTGCACCTGCGCCACATTTACAATGTCGGGGTAGTCCGTGAACATCACCTCATACAGGGTCTGAATTTCGATTTTAGTCATCGGCACCACCTCCATCGTCACCAAGCACATGTGCGAGAAGCATATCAAGCTCTTCTTCTGTGTTCACCGGCGAGAGGCTGACGATACCCTCTTCGTTTTCATCCTCACCGAAGGGAGTGCCGCCTTCGCATACGATATTATCCAGCTTTTCCGAAATAGCATGGATTACATAGTGAACCTCTTCCTGAGAGAGAATAAACACAAGCTCGTGTCCGCACTCATCATCAAAGGTTGCCACAAGCTTATAGTCGCTGCGGTCAATGCCGTTATCAGCATCAATGAGAAATTCAAGGAAAAGATCCTCAACAAAGAGGCAACCCGCCTCGGAAAAATCTGCGACCATACGGTCAAGCTCCTGTTTTCTGCTTTCGCTCAAACGGTTAAAATCAAAATTAGCTTTCATAATTTAATCTCCTTTCACCGGGCATCCCGGTCTTTGCGCTGCCGCGCCAAGTGTTTGTTATAAAAGTCCATGGCCTTGACAAGTGTCTCGGTCATCTGCTTCACGGAGGTGTCCGGGTGGAAAAAGCTGCGGAGCTTGTCTACCGGCACCTTCACATATTCCACCTGATTGCCCTTAACCTCGGACAGAAGCTGCAGCACCGCGTCATCCGTGAGAGTCTGCGCCTCGCTCATGCGCCGCAGCCGCCGGGCCTAAGACAAGGACGGCGTTACCTCATCGCTGTCCATCACGGAGAAGAGCATCTCCTGCTCGGACGGCTGCAAATAGGACAGCTCCACCGCCGGAGTCAGGGCGATCTTGCCCTCGTCCACCAGCTTCAGGATGTCGGGGATTAGGTTGATGAGGCGGATATAGCGCTTTATCTGCCGTTCACTATCTGATGTACTTTCGGCAATTTCTGTGATAGACCACTTTGGGCCAACTTGGCCCAAAGTTCGTCCTTGGTGTTTCAAAGCCTCCATTTTCATCTTGTACGCAAATGCTTTTTCCGACGGCAGGATATGCTCCCTTTGCAGGTTGCTGTCCACCATGGTGATAACAGCCTCCTCGTCTGTCAGGTCACGGATAATCACCGGCATGGCGTCCATCCCCAGTGCCTTGCACGCTGCCAGCCGCCGGTGGCCGGAGATCAGCTCATAGCCGCCGTCAGGCAGCGGCCTTGCCAGCGCCGGAGAGAGCACGCCGGCATCGGCAATGCTCCGCATGAGCTGCGCCATTTCCTCGTCCTCCTTCACCTTAAAGGGGTGATTTCGAAAGGGTGTAAGGTCAGCCAGCGGGATTGTCTCTACCTTTGGCTTTTTCGCATCGAGCCGTTCCTCCGTGCTCATAAAAAGCTCCTCATACCCGGTCAGCCCCAAATCAATCGATTGGTCGTTCTTCATCGAATCCTTCCTTTCATCGTATAATCGTCTTGTCCTCTTGGGACGGTTGCTGATTTCGCAGCACCTGCTTTTCCCGCGGGGATAGGTAGGGGTCGTTTTCCACCCACGCATCCAATTCACACACCAAGAGGTCTTTCAGCTTTGGGTTATCCTCAATTATGTTATAGGCGGTTTGCTTTTGCTTCCGAAGCCGGGAAAGCTCTGCAGTGCAGGCGGCGCAGGACTTTTTCAGCTCGCCCCTCTCCGCAGGATCGGCGCAGCCTCGCTGCTTATTACGGATTTTGCTGCGTGCAGCGGATATTTCATCCATCTCCTTGTCCATTCGTGCAAGAAACCTCTGCACATCCTCCGGCGTCTCCAAATGCTCCCGATACACCAGTGTTATCTCGGCGGTGAAGCGATCCAGCCTGCGGCAAGCCTCCCGGCACTCCGCCGACAGGGGCTGCCGATATTCCTTTTCGTACAGCGGCGCAACGCCCAGCACGATTGCCACACAGCGGAAGAAGCTCAAATACCCGGTGACGCGGGGCAAATGCAAATAGAAATCCCGTTGCCGGCAATATTCTTCCGTTGGCGGATTTTTCTTGGCATATTCCCGTGTGTAGGGCCTCATGAATTCAAAATAGCGCCGGGTCACACGGATGTCCCGCTGGTTCTCCAGCAGCCTGCCCTGCAGCGCCTCCTTGTCATATTCGGCTCCCAGCCGAAAGGTACGCATACATTTTTTAGCGCTTAGAGAGCGGATGGTGGCGTACCTGCGGTAGGGATCGCACACGAACACATAGCCCTTCTTCCGCAGCACAGCGCTCAGCTCCGTCCAGCTGCTCGATATCGTCAGCGCCTCGTCCAGCGCCCGCCGCATAAGGTTGTAGCGGGTAGGCTCGCCGTTCTTTTCGGCAAAGTAGACCGACCGCGCCGTTTTGTGCCGCTGGGGATTCTTCACCACCGACAGGCCATGCTCCTTGCAGATACGGTCGGACATATCCCGCAGCTTGTAGTAGACCTCGTATTTTGCCTCCAGCTTTTTGCCCGTCCACATATTCACCGGATTCACAACAAAGTGGTTGTGATAAGTGCCGGTGTTGAAGTGGGTGGCAACAAGCACCTGCCGGTCGTTCCCCCAAAGCCGCCGCGCCGTCTCCACGCCGATGCGATGGCATTCCTCCGCCGTGACCTCACCGGTCTTGAAGGACTGGTAGGCGTGGTAGGCCACATTGCCGCCGGCTTTGCCGAAGCGCCTCTGCACGGCGGCCATCTCCCTTGCGGCAGACTCCGCCCTGCAGCCAATTCCGGTGACGGCGTATTGCTGCTCCCCCTCATCCAGAGTTTTTTCTTTGTCGGCAGCATACAGCAGCACCTGCTCCAGGTCGCTCAGCTTGGTCTTGCTGGGGTTGGTGCAGTAGTCCACCACACGGCTGACGCTGTCATGGATCGCCCAGATCTTCGTCACCGCCATCGGCATCCTCCTTCCCGTGATAGGCGCGCAGAAGGAGGCTCTCAATCTCGGTCAAAGCCTCGTCAAAGTCCCTCATGGCAGGCTCGTAGCGGACGCTATCGTGGAGCGTCGTCAGCTTCTGATACGCCAGCATCAGCTCCCGGCGCGGAGCCTCTCTCACCGCTGCGCCGGTTCCCAAGCTTCGGAGATATTCCGACATATTCATGCCGCATTTCTTTGCCTTTCTGCGAATGTTATTCTTTTCGGTTTTATAGACCCGCACATTGATTTCCTCTGTTCGATTCCGCATAGATATCACATCCTTTCAGCGGGGTTACAGGGGCGCGCCCCTTTCGTATCGGCAGATACGGGGGATTTGGGTGCCGCAGGGCTATACAAATCCCATGCTCGTTATCCTTACGGATAAAAAAGCGGTGTATAGCCCCGCACCCCTTAAAGCGGCAATTCCTCATCGTCCTCCGCCTCCTCCCATGACGCAGATGACGCTTGTGACGATGCTTGGGGAAGCCGGAAGATTCCGTCATTCTGTTTCCGCAGTGACGCAAGTCTCTCGCTCCCGGAGGAACCGTCATGACCGTCAGCACCGTCATGCAGCTCCAAAAGCGCCAACCGGGCAGCCGCCGTTTTACGATACTCGTAGGTGATTCCCAGGGGCAGCAGCACATCGCTGTAATGGCGGGTCAGATGCTTGCTGGCGAGGTTGGGCTTCAGCTCCGTATTACCTACGGCGGCAAGCAGCTGGGACACCGTGCCCCGAAACCGCCCGTGCGCCAAGAGAAAATCCGCCACCTGAAAAACAAAGTCCGGGATGCGTTCCTTTCGCAAATCCTTGGCGCTGAGCGCCTCGGTAATCTCCCATCGGACGCCCCGCATCTGCATTTTCAGCTTCTTCTCCTCCACATCCCGGCCCGTAATGCAGAGGGTGGCACAATCGCCGAAGCGGTCATCCTTGCGGAGAATCATCCCCGTATCCGCCACGCCCAAAATGCCTGTGGAACCGGTCATATCATTGAAAATATTGCTGTTGTCCCGCTCCTTTCGGGTGTGATGAACAACGAAGATGCAAATGCCGTGGTCATCGGCAAGCTTTTTCAGGCCGGACAGATCCTTGTAGTCCTGGGCATAGGCATTGACCTTTGCGGAAGCATTGTCCCGCACCATTTGGAGGGTATCGATGAATATCAGGCCCGTGGTGGGAAATTCCCGCAGAGTCTCCTCAATCTGCCCCTCCAGCTCCGTGCCCAGCCGGCCGCAGGAAAAGCCGAAGCGGAGATTCTCCGGCGGAGAATCCGTCAGCTCCTGCATACGCTGCTGAACGCGCCATTCCCGGTCCTCCAAGGCCAGATATACCACATCGGTTTTTCTGGTGGGCAGCCCCCACACCGCCTCGCCGCGGCTGATTTGCAGGCACAGCCACAGCACCATCCAGCTCTTGCCGATCTTGGAGTCACCCGCTAGAATGGCGAGCCCATCGGAGAGAACACCGTCGATGAGCATTTGGGGATGGGCAAGAGGCTTGTAATACAGGGTATCGGCATCGATCAGTTGTAGCTTGTTCATGTGTTTCACCTTCTTTCTTTCGCTGGTAATTGTGTTTTTTGGTTTGGCACCGTACTTCCGATATCGTTTTTATATGCCTGCCCCGGGGTCTCCGCGGCGTTGCCGTGCTCGCTCTTTTGCGGTCGTCGCACAGTCATATCTGTCTCGGTAACGGCTATTCAGTTGTCCAGGTACATATCCCCATAATGTGAGGAATGAGAGAGGGGCATTTTTAGGGTCCTGTCGAAAAATTCTTTCTCCATGTCCCTTGCTGACTTTTCTCCCCTCAAGTGGTAGATCACGAGAAAGGCCGAAAATTAAGTCGCTCGAAAAAATATTTATCCCCTCACTTGGTAGGCAGCGAGAAGGCCAAAAAATTAACCCCCTTGAAAAATTCTTTTGTTTTGGCTCCAAATTGGAGCCATTTTCCTATGCAGGACTGCTCGTGGCTCCGAAATGGAGCCATTTTTCGTCTATGGCATCAAAAGTGATGCCATATCCATTCCGGAATTCATCGGTGTGGCAGCAAAATTGATGCCATAAAAATAAGCGCCTGCCTCTTTTCAGAAGCAGACGCTCGTTTTTCGTATTCCTTTTTTACCGCAGCAGTCGGATCAGCAGCTCATTGATATCCTCGGCGGGCTTGCCGCTTGCTACCAGCTTGTTCCGAAAGGACAGCAGGGCCTTTACCAGCAGCCGCCGCTCGCCGGCGCAGAGTGCTAATACTCTATTTCTTCTATGCTTGAACATCACCACACCTCAGCAATAAACCAGCTCAGAAAGGACAACTTCCTCCGCTCGGCTGCGGATGCTGTTCATCCGCCCCACCCATTCCATTTGATTCTCGGCCTTCAGCCGCTCAGTGACACCCTCAGTGTCCTTCATCTGCGCGACCAGCCGATCGAACATCTCCTGTGCCGTGTCACCGATTTCCTTGAGATGGTCGTCCAGCTTGCCGGTCAGCAGCATCCCCGTGTAGATGCCGTCTCTGTACTCGCGCAGATACCGCCTGCGCGCCGCTGCAAACCTGTTTTCCATACCGCGCCTCCATTCACATTTACGGTGGGTGGTTCTTTCTTCATCCGTATCCTATCGCAGAACGCCAGAAAGCGCCAATGTGTAAAAATCAGATTTGCAGATTTGACATCATAGAAACTCCCTCAGAAACGCAGGTTAATATTTGCCAAATTGAAGGGTTTGTATGTCCTTATGACGTTATACCTTGATTGAGTTTTCGAACGAAAACATTTGTTGAACTATGTGGACTTTTTGTGCAGGCTGTGATATAATTATCAAAATTCAGATTTATATGTTGAAAAGCGGCACTCCCAATACTATTGGCACAAGCAATAAAGTAAATGAGGTTTGCTATATGACTGTGAGTTATAAAAAATTATGGAAGCTCTTAATAGACCGAGATCTAAAGAAGAAGGATCTTGAGGAAATGGCTGGCGTTAGTCATTATGTAATGAACAAGTTGACACATGGGGATAACGTCACCACTGATGTCCTATGCAAAGTGTGCAAGGCTCTTAATTGCACCGTTGACGACATTATGGAAATGATTGACGAGTAGCTGTCGCTTTGGGTTTTTCAGTATAGGTACATCGACAGTCTTGCCACTTTTAAATCGTCTACTATGAATAACTTGCTTAAAAAGCTGTAGGAAAGTTGAGGAAGCGTAATGGATATCAACGCTTTGAATGCTAATCTAAACAGGGATAAATGGGGTGTCAGGAATTTTCGTGCTCTTAAATCTCTACTTGTAAAAGAGGTTCAAGAGTCACTTTCTGAGTTTATGCCCCTTACAAGCAGCTCTTATTATAACAATCCTATTCAAGTCCTTGACTTTTTTAGTGGAGCAGGTGGAACATCTCTTGGATTTGCAGCGCTTAATACCGTTATTCCGACATTTAAGATGCTCGGCGGCTGCGATATCAACCAGATATCCGCACAGACATATAGCCGAAACTTCGACACTCCTGTGATCCACGAAGACATCGTTCGACTGGCAAATGAAGAAGGTGCACTCGAAACTCTCCTCGAGAGCATAGGTTTTGACACTAATAAGCCCACCATCTTGATTGGTTGCGCACCATGCCAGGGTTTTTCATCTCATCGAAAGAGGCATTGGGACGAAGAAGACGACGTTCGAAATAGCCTCGTCATGGCTTTCGCAACAATTGTTGGGAAAATTATGCCAGATGTCATTGTTATGGAAAATGTGCCCGAGTTTTTATCTCAAAAGTACTGGCGCTATTTTTCTGCGGCAAAGAAAAGCTATCAGCAACTGGGCTATACAGTAAAAGAGCACATTTATAACGCTGCGGCGTTTGGTGTTCCGCAAGATCGCTTCAGAACAATAGTAATCGGCATGAAGAAGGAGTTCCTTTTGCCAGAAGGCTACCTAACGCCGAATGAATATCGAACTGTCCGTGATGCAATCTCGAAATTGCCTCCGGTTGCCGCTGGCGTTGCTGATCCTAACGATCCAATGCATAAAAGCGCGGCTCACAAGCAAAGCACTATTGACGTCATTAGACAGGTTCCCCACGACGGCGGTAGCAGGCCGGAAGGTGTCGGACCTGAATGTCTAGATAGGGTAAGGGGCTTTTACGACGTATATGGGCGCTTGTATTGGGATAAGCCGTCTATCACTATCACTCATTATGCTAGAAACCCAGCCAGCGGTCGATACACGCATCCAGAACAAGATCGTGGACTAACAGCAAGAGAAGCAGCGCTTCTTCAAAGCTTTCCGAATGGTTTTGAATTCACCGGCAAGTCCGACGATATTTATCGGCAGATTGGAGAAGCTGTACCGCCGTTGCTCTCTTCGGCAATTGCTGCAAATATTCTGATTGAGCTTCTGTCCACAGAGCCCACAGCCGACGAGCTATCCGCTAGCCCGCAATCTATTGACGAACCGGTGAGCAGTTCTTTTTCCAGCGTCATAGCGGGAATTAAGATGAAAGATCAAGCTGCCAAGGCAACGAAATATACCTGTATCGATAGCTTTTGCGGTGCGGGAGGTCTTGGGCTTGGGCTCAAACGTGCAGGTTTTAATATTCTTCTTAGCTTTGATATTGATCAGATCTGTATTGATACAATCAAGGCGAACAAGAAATACTTTAATCATCCGGCAGAGGCCTCCGATATCGCAGATATGTTGAATGGAGAGCTATTGAAAAAGTGCAATCTTCAACGTGGTGAATTATTTCTTTTAGCCGGAGGACCACCGTGCCAAGGCTTCTCAGTCCAACGGCGCGGAAGCGATACGGATGAGCGTAATGAACTTGTACTAAAATATGGCAAGCTCATTGACGAACTCTATCCAATGTACTTTGTCATGGAGAACGTTACAGGTATTGCTGGAAAGCGTGGCAAAACTATCTTACAGCAACTAATTGAAGATGTCGAACAGATAGGATATAAGGTGCACGTTGATTTACTTGATGCCCAAGATTATGGAGTTCCACAGCGGAGAAAACGCTACATTATCGTTGGTGAGCGAAATGACCTGGGCGAGCACTATAAATATCCAGAGCCCGTAGCTGCTCGACACACGGTGCGCGATACGATTGGAAATCTTCCGGCTCCTCCTTCAGACGGAACCGATCATCCGGAAATATCACTCCACAGAAGAGACCGGCTATCCGAACTGAATCTCAAGAGAATGCAGGCTATCAAAGAGGGACAAGGAAGAGACGATCTTCCCGAAGAATTACTAGCTGACTGTCATAAAGTCGACAGCTCAGTAATTGGATTCCGTAGTGTTTACGGACGCATGGCTTGGGACGATGTAGCGCCAACAATCACTGCGCGGTTCGATAGTTTCACCCGTGGGAAATTTGGCCACCCGGTCCAGGATCGTAGTATCTCGCTTCGCGAAGGCGCACTACTCCAAAGTTTCCCAATGGATTTTGTGTTTACAGGGAATAAAGTTGATATAGCTCGACAGATCGGGAATGCGGTACCACCGCTTCTTGCAGAAAAGATTGGACAGAGTATCATCGAATGCTATCGGAAAGTTGGTGAGAAATAAATGCCGTTTGATGCGAGCGTTAGAGCTTATTTGCGGGCTTACCAAAACGAATACAGAGCTGCTCTTCATGGAGGACAGCACACAGCCGAGCTTTCTTTTCGCGTCCCTATGCATGAAATGTTTAGGAGGATAGCGCATGACTTGAACCCGGCAGGTACTTTCGACATCATTCTTGAGCCGAGAAATCAAGGAAGAATGGGGCGGCCTGACTGGAGAATACAGGATCGCATCTCGCTTGGTGTTTACGGCTATATTGAGGCGAAAGGTCCATCCAACGAGCCGTTCGATACTACCCCGTATAGGGATCAGATTAACCGATATCTGACGTTAGGGCACAAGCTTATCATTACGGACGGCATTGATTTCGTATTCTGTTTTACCGAAACGCCGGTTGTAGTCTCGATTATAGACAAAGCACGAATGGACGCGTTAGATTGGTCGAGGCTCCCGGTTGATCCGCTATTTAGGTTTTATATGGAGCAATTTTTCTCTAACCCCGCTCCACAACGTGTCGACGAAGAAAAGCTGGTTGAGCTCGTCGCAATTCGCACTCGAAACCTGGCTGATGAAATACGAGGATACTCAGATTTAACCATAGAAGAGGCAATGAATGAAGACGAACATCATATCATTGAGCTTCTAAACGGTTTAAGAGAACTCGTTTATAACCATAATGATCCTCAACTTAGAACAGGAAGAGTCTTTGCAGATTTTACTGCGCAAGTCATTATGTTCTGTCTCCTGTTCGCCCACAGAGTTATCTGCTCAAGCGAGGATACGCCTACTCAAAAGGCTGAAAAAATCCGGTCATATGCCTATAATGACGTCGCAGATGGCGAAGCGCTTTTGCCATTTCGAAACCTAATGGTCTACCTCAGAGACCATGCTGGGGACGGTATGTTCATTGGTCAGTGGGTGGATGAATGTATCGCGTTCTTGTCTTTTGTTCAGATGACCGATCAACAATTGCAGAATCCTGATTACCATCGCTTATTCGAACTGTTCTTCAACAAATTTGACAAGCAAGCTCGGTTTGACTATGGAGCATTCTACACGCCGAAGCTCCTTGCGGAGTTTGTAGTTCGATTTGTGGGAAAAGTTGTGGCCGATCATTTTGATGGTGCAACCATATATGATGACGGCAATACAATCATTGATCCCTGCTGCGGAACAGGCTCTTTTCTTGAGCAGATCGTGGCCCACGACGAAGGAGACGGCGCATATAACCTTTGTGGCTTTGAGATCCTTCCTGCACCATATATGCTTGCTAACTATCGTATGTCTCTTGTCGAGCAGCATTACAGAAAGCAGAATCTGCATCCAAGTATTATCTTGGCAAATACACTGAGCAACTATCTTCTGAATGATGATGCAAATGCTCGCTCTATCGAGGGACAAGAGCTGATTCGAGCTAAAGAATTATCCTCTCGTCCTTTGAAACTGATCATTGGGAATCCACCGTCTTCTGACTCTAATAGGAGTAATGTCTCTGAAGAGTTTTCGCAGATTATTGATTTGATGGAGGATTTCCGACCGCCGGTCGAAAACCGACGTGGGAGACAAAACATTCAGAAGCAAATCAACAATCCGTTTGTTCAGTTCCTGCGTTGGAGCTGTGAAAAGCTGCTGGCTTCCGATAATCACTCGGTACTGGCGCTTATCGTTCCGCTTTCCTTTCTTGAAGCTGAGTCCTACAAATATGCCCGAAAGTATTTGGTCGAGCATTTCTCCAATGTTTGGGCGATTGCAATTGACACCGATGCTCGGACGGGAATTCGTTGCGACAGCATCTTCATGACGATGCAGGGCCGAGCCATAATTGTTCTTACCAGAAAATATGGCGAAGACAATAATGCCTCAGAAATAAATTACGCAGATATATCTCGTGAAAGGCGAAGCGAAAAAGAAGCAATTCTTAATGGTAGTATTGAAGAAACGATGCGTCGCTTTATTACATTTCCGATTAGCGACGCTATGTATTCATTTATGCCATCACGCCCGTTTAATGAGCAACTCTACGCTCAATTCTGGCCAATTAGCACTGAAACTGGCGCTCCCGGCGTCTTTTTAAATCAATGCTCTGGCGCTAAGATGGCTCCGACAGCTCTTCTTACTCATGTGAAACAACCGATGCTCAAACGTCGTAGCCGCGAAATTGCAAGTGAAGGGGTTATAAAAGCGCAGGAATGGATCGGAGGACAGGATAAGCCGGTAGTTGAATCAAAGATTCTTGCCTTCCAGAATGCATTAAACACTTGCACCTCTCGGCAAGAGCTTGATTCCGTTTTGGCTGAGAACATACGCCCTTGTTCGTTTAGGCCATTTGTGAATTCTAACGCATTGCTCTGGGGAACTATTTTTGATTACCAGGCGGGCATTGGCGGTGGAGGCGCGAGGGTTCGACCAGAAATAAAGGCAGTCTATGATTTGCCGGATACGGTTGGATTCTCCTTGGCTCATGCACCAAAGGATTTGGATGAATCACTTGGGCAGTTCACTTCATTCTGCTGGTATTTCCCTGACAACGACCTGAGCCGCAGGGGTAATGGTCATATTTACCTAAATCACTACATTCGAGATGTTCACACAAATGCGGTTATAAACAATATTCATCAAAGTCTGATTGAGCGCTACTCCGCGCTAACTGGTCTTGATGACTCCGAATGTGCCAAGAAAATGGTGTTTTACTCCTATGCCGTTTTCTGCTCTCAGGTATATCTTGAGGAATTTTATGGCGCGCTGTTTGTAGTAAATCAATCGGAAAGCCGCGCAAGAATTCCTATAGTTGATGATGCCGGCCTATTTCTTCGTCTCGCGGAACTCGGCGAGCGGTTAGCTATCCTTGAGAAGAACGACGCTGCGGTCGATAACGTACTTGATTTTAACTACGACGAGCTGCTTGCGCAGATGTGGACGGGGTTCCATCTTGAGCATAGTAGGTCTGCATCGAGGAGTCCTTACGATGAAGAGAATGAGCAACTTATCGTTAGGGATGAAGTAACTGGCAACAGCATTCGAATCTATTGCCCTGTTTCTTTGCAGAAGTTTACGATTGCAGGATATAACGTAATCAAGGACTGTTGGCTCAAATTTCATTCATATCGGTTTACGCACTGCGATTTTACTCGCGATGATCTAAAAGAGCTTTTAGATCTATTCAATAAGATCGCATCGCAAATGGGGATCGTGTCTGAAATTGACGAAATAATGCATAGTATTGTTGGCGGTGAGGTTGCTCTTCTGAATTACAACGACTGAAAGATGGCGATTCATTATGGCAGACGTATTTTCAAAGGATAAAAGATCTGAAATAATGAAGGGCGTTAGGTCTTCGGGCAACAAAAGCACTGAGCTAAAGCTAATCCAGTATTTCTCCTCCAACCATATCACTGGGTGGAGGAGAAAGTACAATGTTAAAGGTCACCCGGATTTCGTCTTTCTTGATAAACGGATTGCAATTTTTGTTGACGGATGTTTTTGGCATGGCCATGATTGCCGTAATACCAGACCGGCTGAGAATGCAGAGTACTGGAAAAAGAAGAGAACTCGGAACATTGAACACGATAAAGCTATTACGAACCTTTTTGAAAGACGCGGCTGGTCCGTGATTAGGATCTGGGAGTGCGAGCTAAAGAAGAAAAACCGCGCTATTTTGGATGAGAAACTATCCATCATCACCAGCCTTCCCAAGAAAAGTTAGATAATAGCTGATTTAAGCAATTTTGTTCTGTGTGGAGGTCATTAATGGATACGATCACAACTAGGACTGTGGGTACAGGCTTCGCCGAAATTGGCGAATCTGTATTAACCGAGACGACTCAAACGGCAATTGTTTTCAAACCGCAGATGCACGAAGGCGGTATACGTGGCTCGATTATTCGGTATAAGAAGGGCAGAAACGGTGATAGAGAAACTCCGGTTCCTGTAGATTTTCGGCGCTTAAACGCAGGTGACGGTATAGAAATTGAATTGAATACCGAAGCCGTTACCAACCTGACCCAACGTATTCAAGAAATTCAAGCACTTCTTGACGAAGAAGGTGTTCGACCCGGAATCCACAGATATAGAGTTACGAATGTAAATGATCTTGTAATAACAGATCAAAATAAAGCCCGTATCATCCAAAGACTTCTTGAAGCAAATCTCGGTGAAGATATTTGGAATCAGCTTGTACAGGATAACCCCAATATTGCCACCCGATTAGCGAACGCGAAAATACAAGAGGATAGATTAGCTGTACTGCATCGTTTCGAGGAGATGCTGCAGGACAACACGTTGGCTGAGAATAATTGGCAAGACTTCTTCGAGGAGAACACCTGGATATTTGGCTATGGCTTGCGATATCAGATACTTCGAGTAATACAGCCTCAGCCAAACTATGGCGGTGTTGCCGTAGATGGAAGGGGTGGACAGCGCGGCGACTTCCTTACCGCAACCGAAGCAGAGACAAGGTTTACTTGCCTCGTCGAAATCAAAAAAACCACCACGCCGCTCCTTCAGAGAGAGCAATACAGGAATGGCGTATGGGTGCCAGTAATGAATTAACTGGTGCTGTTTCACAAATTCAAGTGAACTGTGCTCAGTGGGAAACTGACGCGAGGACTGAGCGCAATCGTGAACAACTACCTAGGATCTATACGGTTTCCCCAAAGGGGATAGTGGTGATCGGAAAGACGAGTGAGCTTAATAATTGGGACAAAAGAAACTCATTTGAGCGCTTTCGTCAGGAATTAAGATGCCCAGAGGTTCTAACTTACGATGAACTATATGAGCGAGCCAAGTTCATTGCAGAAGGTCCTGCTCCCTTGGACGAGGACACCGATTTTGATATGCCATTTTAGGATTAACCAAAACTTCAATAGTTTATGATAATTGGGCTTGTACTGTTTACGATGGTACTGTCTAATTGTTCTTCACAATGGAGGGTTTTGTATGAGCGAAACAATGCTATCTTTCACGATACAAGGAGATAACGAGGGATACGTTACATTTACTTGTCCGTATTGCAATTCTGATTTCAAGTTGCAAGCAGGAGAGTATCAGAATGACGAAGAGCCTTTTTCTGAGCTGTTTTGTCCATACTGCGGCCTGTCAAAAGAGAAAGCCAGCTTCTATTCGGAAGATGTCATTGAAAAGGCCCGAGAACTGGCTACTAATTATGCGATTGAGGAACTCAACAAAGCATTCGGGAAAATGGCTAAATCCATCAATCGGAAAAAGGGCATCATCAAGATGACCTATAAACCGCTCAAAAAGGTAAATGTGCGAGAACTGAAGGAGAAGGATACTCAGGAGGTTGAATTTCAGTGCACTATTTGTAACCACCATACCAAGGTCCTATACTGCGCTGGTGCTTCTAAGATTTTCTGTCCATACTGTGGGGTAGATTTATGATTACTTATACTGAATTAAGAAGATTGAGTCTGGATTTTCGCAGATTGTCGAGCAATTTCCTAAATTCCACCGATGATACTGCTGCAACTATGATCCAACGGTTTAAGAAATATATTGACGACACGCCTTTCATCTCAGGGATAATCTCTGATGCAATCGGTGAAGTTGATTATGATTGGCAGAACTGTTTCAGGCAAAGCAAACATAGCGGCTGGCATGAAATCGAAGTTCCAGTAGACGAAGCTTGCCATGTCAAGGCAATGTATGATTATCTTGACTACATTATCAGCAATGGCTCAAACATACTTGGTATTGCAATGCATTATCCTCATTCACAGAAAAAGTTCAATGAAATCATTCAACACTTCCTCGACATCGCTTTTAAACCTTTGATCGATTTCATAAACGACGCCATTTCTAAAGAAATGATCCTCATGGAAGAACAAAAGCCGTTAGGCGTTACTCAAAACATTGGGACTGTCTATGGTACCGTCAACCAGCAAGGTGGCGGGACGATCAATAGTGAGACCACAGTTCTTGCGGGAAATCTGGATCAGATTGCTGAAATTGAAAAAATGATCGAAAAGATTCTCCCCCACTTGGATGATATTCCTGATATTCCAAAAGATGCCGCAGATGACGTTAAGGATGATTTGGAATCCGTAAAAGAGCAGATCAACGCACCTGCACCGAAAAAGAAAAGACTACAGAAAGCTATTGGCGGGATAAAGAAATTCTTTGGCGACTTTTCACCACAGCTTGCCGCTGCGCTCGCTGCTCATGCAATTACTACAACTGATTGGAACGCTATGATCGCATCAGTGGAAAAACTGATTTCTTCACTATAGTCCTGTAGCTTCTCCGCATCGAGAAAAGGCATGTGCGGTTTAACAAATCTCGCTTGACTATTCTCCTTGGCATTTTTTTATCTGGCTTCTCAGGCCCCGAAAACGAATAATTCGCCTTATTCACCCTCGTCGAGCGGATAAAGCGAATTTTCGGTGAATATTCAGCGAATTTTCAGTTGCAGAAGCAGTGAATCACACTTTTCAATAGAAAAATGGCGCCAAAAAACGCACTTTTCAAATTTTGCTGCTGATCCTACCCCTCCAGAAAGCTCTCGAACGGCGCGTCGTCGCTCAGGAAGGTATCCATCATAAACCGTGCGCCGAAGCGGAAGCCGGTGATGAAGGTGTCTAGCTCGGATTCGCCCATGAACTCGGCGTAGGCGTTGCAGAAGCGGAGAAACAGCTCCTTGTTTTCGCCGGCGAGCTGCTCGGTGAGCTTTTCCTCCAGGTCGTTCAGAGAGTCGGACGCCTTTTTCACAGGGCTCTTGGGACGGTAGCCGCGATCCTGCGGGTCGATGTTGCCGTAGTACAGCTCCTCAATGATATTTCCCCTCATTGCCCGTCACTCCATTTCTGCAGCTCCCAGAGCCGGTCGATATGGCGACGGGACTTGCGGAGGGTCGAGTTGTGCTCGTCCGAGGAGAGCCAGTCGATCAGATAGCACTTCGGGATCATGTACTTGTGTTGCAGCGCCAGGGCACGGAGCTTTCCGAACCGAATCCACTTGCAGACCGTGTGGCGGTTATAGCCGGTGAATTCCACGATGGCGGACACGTCGATCACGTCCGGGTAGGAGGCGAGCTTGCTTTCATAGTAGCGCCGCGTCTTCTGCGGATCGTTGGGGAGGGGCGGCTGAATGCGGATCTTGTAGGGCTTCACGTCCTCGTTTCCGTATTTGTACCAGCCGGTTGGCACGATGTACCGGCTGGGGTTGACCTCCCGGTTGATCATAAAGTTGATAACGTCGCGTTTCTTGATGGCGTAGCAGCGGGTTTTCTTCCCGGTGCAGACGTGGGGGATCAGATTGAACTGCAGCAGATAGTGCGCCGTCCGCTTGCTGATGTGGCAGACCTTGCGCATCTGCTCCTTGTTCATGATCTCTGGGTATTGGGCGAGTTCCTTTGCATCGTATGTCATGACGAAGCTCCTTTCCTTTTTTGCGGTCCGAAAGGGTGCTTCATCGGTGCTGTCGGGGGCTCTGTTTTCTTGCCTGACTTCTTGCAAACGCGCAAGAACGGCGGCTTTTTACGCAAGATCACGGTTTTATTTGAACTCTGGGGCGGTTCAAATCAGCTCTGGCCGAAACGGGTCGGAATGTCCGCAACCCCTTGCGGCGTCTGCGTTTCTGCCTCTTAACAAAGTGGCCTGAAACGACCTGCTCCAGACGTGAATCTGCCAAAGTTTTACAACACTCGAAATCAGGTAGCCCTCACGGGCTCGTGGGTTCGAATCCCACCGCTTCCGCCACCGAAAAAGACGCCCGATGGCGTCTTTTTTCTATGCCTGTTTGCCGCTTCAGTGCTCCGCCCGGCTTTCGATCTCCTGCAGCTGAAAGCGGTATTCCTGCTGCACGTCCGGGTATTTTTCGCGGTCCACCGGGCTCAAAAACATCTCCATCGGGCGCAGCCACAGGCCGCCGTCCCCGTACAGCTTGCGGTAAATGACGTAGGTCTCCCCCGTTTCGGAATGATCGGCCACGCCCTCCACCAGATAATAATCGCCCTTAAAATGACGGTAGACCCGCCCGATTTTCAGCTCCTGCATCCCTTTCGCTCCCCTCCTGTTTCTCCTCAAATTGTAGCCGCCCCGCCGGTGCCTGTCAAGCCGAAAGGCCCGGACGGCCACGCTTTTTTCAGGCTGTGAATCACGAAAAGTCCCGTTTTTTCCCTGATAAATCCGCAATAATCCTTGATAAAACCGCATCTTTATGATATACTTAAATTGTAAATTTGTAAAACATCGCTCCCCCGAAAGTGAGGATATTTTAATGGAACCGACCATCGAACGCTGGTACTCAATGAAAGAGATTTGTGAATACCTCGGCGTCAGCCGTGATACGGTGCTCGCCTGGATAGAGAAAAGAAATATGCCCGCTGCGAAAATAGGCCGTCTTTGGAAGTTCAAGGTCAGCGAAGTAGACGCTTGGATGAAGTCCGGCGTGGCGGCCGATAAGTAATTATTTTGGAGGTGCACTATGGCATAGGAAGGGCATTGACCACAGCTACTATTACGAAGGGTACACGACCTTCAAGGCAGAAGATTTGAGCAAGGAATGAGGTGCAAATATGCCGAATCAGAATTGGCAATTTGAACTGGAAGAATATATCAAGCAGGGCGAACCGGACCGAGCCGAAAAAAGCAAGGCGTGGCAGACCGCCATCGGCTTGCAGGCGGTGGACGGGCTGAATACCTCTGCCTATCTGCTGGATACGGCCAAGGATCACATCGAGGGCAAAATCACCATTGATGAAGCCCAGCAGCGCATTCATAGCTATTATGAGCAGTGCACCACCCGCACCGAAATAGAGAACGAAACCAAAGAAGCGGACATTGTCTCTGCAAGGATTGCAAAGTTGTTGGGCGAAAAAGCCTTCCAATTCTCACCTGCCGAGTGGCTCTCCATCCACCGCAGGCTGTTTGAGGGCGTGTTCCGTCACGCGGGACAGGTTCGACAGTACGACATCACCAAGAAAGAGTGGGTGCTGAACGGCGACACCGTGATCTATGCGGACTGGAACAGTATCAAGGATACTCTGGATTACGATTTTGCCACTGAAAAACAGTTCTCCTATGAGGGCTTGTCCGTAGATGCGGCGGTGAAGCATCTGGCGAAATTTTCCTCCGACATTTGGCAAATCCATCCCTTCGGCGAGGGAAACACCCGTGCCACCGCCGTCTTTATGATCAAATATATGAAAACTTTCGGCTTCCGTGTGAAAAACGACGCCTTCGAAAAGAATTCGTGGTACTTCCGCAACGCCTTGGTCCGAGCAAACTATACGAATCTGCAAAAGGGCGTTCATTCCACCACAAAGTTTTTGGACTTGTTTTTCTCAAACCTTCTGCTCGGCACAAACTACGAATTAAAAAATCGCTGTATGCACATTGACTTTGTGGATGAAAACACTTCCCAAAGTGCCAAAAGCGAAACGCCAAAGTGCCAAATTGACACTTTGAAGTGTACTTTAGATGAACTTGCCGTGTTAGATTTAATAAAAAAGAACCCGTCTGTTAAGCAGGCCGAGCTTGCAGAACAAACAGGAAAGTCCGTCAGAAGCATAAAGCGCATTATAGACTCTCTGAAAGAGAAACAATATATCCGTAGAGTTGACGGCAAACGCTACGGTATATGGGAAGTGCTGGTTTGATGATCTTTTCACAGCGGCATAATGGCAAGCTGATACTATTGCGGATTGCAATTACAGTCATTGCATACAAGCTGCTTTCACGTTTAGTTTGTTCGAGGGAGTTCTGATGGATTTTTTATTAAAAGCCTTGGGCATTGGCCTGACAATCGCCGGTGCAAAGAAAATTAAGCACAATATCGGGGAAGAAATCAAACGCAAAAACACCATCTGCCGCTTTGATGGAGGAATTTCCAAGGAAGAGTTCTATACTATGGTAAAGTGCGGCGGAAAAGGAATCAGGCGGATCACCAGCCTGTATGCAGAAGGGGCAATGGTCTATGGTACCGTTCGTTCTAACAGCGGCATCTCCGATTGGTGCTTTAGAATTGATTTTAATGATTACGGAAAACTGACCGGTGCATACTGGCTCTCTACGGGCAACATCGATTCTAATATTCCAAAGCTAGTCGCAAGCCGTATTGCACAGCAAATTAAAAATTATCCCGATTCCGTAGATGGTTCCTTTAAGGAGGAGTTCTATCGTGAGGAAGCCGAACAAAGACGGCGTAAGCAGGCTACTGCATATTGCCCTTATTGCGGAAAGCAAGTTCCGGATGAGGAAGCAAAATTCTGCATGTACTGCGGGATGCGCTTCCGGATTTAATCAAAGCAGGAAGGAGAAACATGAACCTTATAGAAAAGATGCTCACCAAGGCCATAACCGAAAAGGTGCGTACCGCAGCGGTGCTTACGATTTCCGATCATATGGAAAGCACCCATTCTGTGGATGCGCTCATCAATAAAAGCACTTCAAACAACATACTGGTCATGAA
>OHUJ01000151.1_pt1 | contig 40128 bp, 29 predicted proteins | sample 1579241 | NCBI WGS metagenome assembly OHUJ01 (sample SAMEA3882547, study PRJEB24775) | human gut metagenome | biome: human-associated habitat; feature: intestine environment; material: feces | place: Netherlands | collected 2009/2010
GGGCCGTCTCAAGGATACGGGCTACATCCGCAACGTCGTGGCCTACTACCGCCGCGTCGTGGACGAGGCCCTCGCCGCGCGGCCGCAGCTCGTCCGCGCCTCGGTCGGGGTGAGCGTCCCGGACTTCGAGCCCGACCCCTCCAAAAGCTTCACGCGCGGCGAGTCGGAATACTTCTTCGCCGGGCGGCGGGCCGGTGTCGCGTCGTTCGACACGCCGAAGGCCGTGGGCGAGTATGTCGGGCGCGTGGGGCGTGTCGAGGGGCGGAACTTCACGCTCAAGGGCACGGCGGCGCTCTCGCCGGGCGACGGGCTCTGCTTCCGCACGGGCGGTGCGCTCGTCGGCACGAACGTCAACGCCGTCGACGGGGCGCGCATCACGCCCAACCGCATGGAGGGAATCGTCTCCGGGGCGGAGGTCTACCGCAACTACGACCACCGCTTCAACCGGCTGCTCGAGGCGAGCCGCACGCGGCGCGTGATCCCCGCCGCGGCGCGTGTCGAGGTGACCGACGCGGGGGTGACCTTCCGCTATGTCGACTGCGAGGGTGTCGCGGCCGAGGCGCACCGCGCGCTGACGCCCGAACGGGCGAAGAACCCCGAGGCCAATGCCGCGGCCCTGCGCACGCAGGCGGCCCGCAGCGGCGACACGATCTTTGCGGTCGGAGAGGTCGAGGTGTGCGGCGGCGAATGGTTCGTCCCGGCATCGCTGGCGGCCGAGCTGCGCTCGAGCGGCTGGCCGCGGCACGTGCCGCGCGGCCGATTCCGCACCGCATCCTGCCCGAAAACCTTGCGGCACGCTACCCCTCCACGCGCCTGACGGCCGAGGAGAACGTCACGAACCGCCTGGCCGAGGCCTTCTACCGCGACCACGGGGTCACGGAGATCGAGCGCGGGCTGGACCTCGCCCCCACGACCGCGGGGCACACCGTCATGCGGTCGGCCTACTGCATCCGCCGCGAGATCGGCGAGTGCCTGCGCGAACGGCCGCGGCTGCGCGGCGAGCTCTACCTCGAGCGGGGTGCGCAGCGCTACCGGCTGGTCTTCGACTGTGCGCGGTGCGAAATGAACTTGGTGGATTGCAGAAAGAGTACGAAATAGAGCACACAAACGCCTTATGCAGGAGCAATTGACCCCCGATTTTCGGGACTATGAACTCATCGACACGGGAAATTTCGAGAAGCTGGAGCGTTTCGGACGCTACGTGACGCGGCGCCCCGAGCCGCAGGCCATTTGGCGGCCGTCGCTGGCGGAGGAGGAGTGGCGGCGCCTTTCGGATGCGTCGTTCCTGCGCGATGCGCGCAGCGACGAGCGCGGCGAATGGCGCCTGCGCGAGGGTATGCCGTCGCGCTGGACGGTCGAATACCGCTACCGCGGGATGCGGCTGCGCATGCGCCTCGGGCTCACCTCGTTCAAGCACGTGGGCATCTTCCCCGAGCAGGCGGCCAACTGGGACTTCATCTACGACAACTGCCTCGCGCTGGGCGGCGACGGGCGGACGGAGGCGCCGCGCGTGCTGAACCTCTTTGCCTATACGGGCGGCGCGACGCTCGCGGCGCGGGCCGCCGGGGCCGGGGTGACGCATGTCGATTCGGTGAAGCAGGTGGTGACGTGGGCCCGCGAAAACATGGAGCAGAGCGGGCTGGAGGGGGTGCGCTGGATCGTCGAGGATGCCCTGAAGTTCGTGCAGCGCGAGGTGCGCCGCGGCAACCGCTACGACGGCATCATTCTTGATCCGCCCGCCTACGGACGCGGCGCCAACGGCGAGAAGTGGGTCCTCGAGGAGGGCATCGGCGAGATGCTGGCCTGCTGTGCGCAGCTGCTCGAACCCGAGCGGGCGTTTCTGGTGCTGAACCTCTATTCGATGGGGCTCTCGTCGACGCTCGCCCGCACGGCCGTGCGGCAGGCCTTCGGCGCCCCGCGCACGGAGCAGTGGGGCGAGCTGTGCTTCACGGACCGCGGCGGCAAGGAGCTGCCCCTGGGAACCTACTACCGCTTTACGCGCTAACCGCCCCCTTTACTTTTCACTTTTCACTTTTCACCTTTCACCTTTCACCTTCGGTATGACTCCTCTTGTGATTCTTTTCGGACTGTTGGGCGGCTGCTTCCTGTCGGTGCTCGTCGGCATCATCGGCAGCCGTCGCCGCATCGGTTTCGGCTGGGCCTTTCTCGTGAGCGTGATCTTCACGCCTCTCGTGGGGTTGATCGTCGCGCTGCTGACCGATCCGCTGCCGGGCGGCGAGCAGCGCTGGGGCTGCATCGGCACCGTCGTGGCCGTGCTGGGCGTCGTGTTCCTGGTGGTATTCGCGGTGCTGCTGTTGTCTGCGCTCGGCGTGGTGGCGGTGACGCTCTGACGGGAGAAGATAAGAATGATTCGGCCCGGCGAGGTGATCGTCGGGCCGTTTTCGTGTGCTTTCGGGCCGGTTGCCGGTCAGAAGACGTGGTAGATGAGGATGCCCGCCACGGCCGAGAGGACGATCAGCAGGATGGGGTTGACCTTCAGCCACTGCCCGACGAAGACCCCGCCGAAGAGCGCCCAGCTCCAGGGGTCGATGAAGTTCTGCTCGTCGGGGTCGCTGCCGTGGGGGAAGATCAGCAGCAGGGCCGCCGCGGCGATCATGCCGATGACCGTGGGCCGCATGCCCCGCATGGCCCCCTCTACGAGGCGGTTGTTGTGCAGCCGCATGAAGAAGCGCGCCACGAGGACCATGAGCGTGAGTGACGGCAGGCAGACGGCGAAGGTGGCGATCGCGGAGCCGAGGATGCCCAGTCCGACATGTCCGGTCTGCATGCCGACGGTGTAGCCCACGTAGGTCGCCGAGTTGATGGCGATGGGCCCGGGGGTGATCTGCGAGATGGCGACGATGTCGGCGAATTCGCCGGCGGTCATCCAGGCGTGCCGCACGACCACCTCGTGCTGGATGAGCGAGAGCATGGCGTAGCCGCCGCCGAATCCGAAGAATCCGATTTTCAGGTAGCTGACGAAGAGTTGCCAGAGTATCATTTTTCAGCCTTTTTTGCGATGTAGAGTTCCCAGGCGATGCCCAGCGCGGCGGCTGCGGCAAGCAGGTAGATCGGCGACCAGCCCAGCCCCCAGATGAGCAGGGCCGTGGCGGCGATGACGAGCAGCATGGCCGGGTGCATGCCGCGCGAGAGCGACAGCACAGGGCCGATGATGAGGGCGACGACGGCCGGGCGCATCCCCTTGAACGCGGCGTCGACAAGGGGATTGTGGCGGATGCCGGCGAAGAAGAGCGCGATGAGGAGGATGATCGTGAACGACGGCAGCACGGTGCCCAGCACCGCCGCCGCGGCGCCGCGCAGTCCGCGCAGCTTGTAGCCGACGAAGACCGACGTGTTGACGGCGATCGGTCCGGGGACCGACTGCGCGAGCGTGAGCAGATCGAGAAACTCCTTCTGCTCGATCCAGCGGCGGTGTGTGATGACCTCGCGCTCGATGAGCGAGATCATGGCGTAGCCCCCGCCGAAGGTGAAGAGCCCGATCTTGAAGAACGAGAAGAAGATGGTGCGCAGGCGTTGCATGGTCAGTCGCGTTTTTTGTGTCCGAGCAGGGTGCGGATGCCGTCGATGAAGACCATCGGGTGCATCGGGGCGCCCGGCAGCCAGAGGTCGACGTGGTGTTCCTGGAAGAAGCGGCGGTCGATGGCGCGGCTATCGGCGAAGAGCCCGCCCGAGCAGGCCTCCGTACCGCAGGCGATCAGCAGCTTGGGCTCGGCGACGGCCTCCCAGCAGATCGCCAGCGCCTCGGCCATGGCCGCCGTGACGGGGCCCGAGACGGCCACGCCGTCGGCATGGCGCGGCGAGGCGGTGAAGCCGATGCCGAAGCGCCCGAGGTCGAAGTTGACGTTGCCCGTGGCGTTGAGCTCCATCTCCACCGATCCGTCGCCTCCGGCGCAGACCTCGCGCAGCTGGAGCGACTGGCGGAAGAAGCGGCGGACGTCGCTGCGCACGGCCCTCTCGTCGAAGGGTACGCGCTCCATGCCCGGGTGCAGGACGAGCCCCCGGCGCGTCGGCGAGCCGAGGCGATAGTCGTTCGTGAAGCGGATGTTGCGCGGGGCGCGCCGCGCACACTCGCCGCAGAAGAGGCAGCGCCCCAGGTCGAGCGCGAAGGGGGCGGCCGTGAGGGCCCCGGTGGGGCAGAGGGCCGCGGCGCGCTCGAGGGCCGCGTGGTCCTCGGTGTCGGTCAGTTCGGGCCGCCCCCGGAACTCGGAGGTCAGCTCCACGGCGTCCAGATCGGGAATGTACTGCGTCCCGTGGCTGCGCAGCACCCGTATTTTCGGAAGTATCATGATGCTTGTCTCTTGTTGTCCTGTCCGTGTGTCAGAGGTCGTGTCCGCAGTAGGAGAGGTTGAAGCTCTTGTTGCAGATCGGGAAGTCCGAGATGCCCTCGCCGCGCACGGCCAGCGCCAGCGCCAGCCAGTTGTGCAGACTCGGGTCCTTGATGCGGCAGGCGGCGATCTCGCCCGCCGCGTCGGTCACCACGACGTGGCACGTCTCGCCGCGCCACCCCTCGACCAGCCCGAAGGCGAGTGACGAGGCCTGCAGCGGCGCTTCGTAGTCGGGGGCCGGGCAGGGGTTCCCGACGGCGGCGTACTTCTGCTCGTAGCTTGCGAGCAGGCGGTCGACGTAGGAGGCCGACTGGAGCACCTCGCGGCAGCGGATCATCAACCGTGCCATGACGTCGCCGTGGCGCTTGAGGATCGGCTCGTGGCGCAGCTGCTTGGCGTAGACGCCCCACGGGTGCGAGACGCGGATGTCGCGCGGGAAGCCGCTGGCGCGGGCCGCCTGCCCCACACCGCCGATGCGCCGCATCTCGTCGCGCGGCACGACGCCGCACTGCTCGAAGCGGGCCAGCAGCGTGGGCGAGGATTTCAGGTCGCGGCGCACCTCGTCGTAGCGGCGCGCGATCTGGGCGACGTTGCGGCGGATCATCGCGGCCTTTTCGGCCGTGAGCGGATGGTCGGTGCCGTGCGGGCGGATGAGCCCCTTGGCGAAGCGGTTGCCGCACCAGGCCTGCGTCGTGTTGATCGTCATCGTGCGCAGCGCCTCGCAGGCCACCTGCCCCAGCTGGTAGCCCACGTCCGTCGAGAGGGCGCCCGAGTCGGCGATGCCCATGGCCATGCGTTCGAGTTCGAGCGCCACGGCCCGCTCGCGCTCCATCTCGGCCATGCGTTCGCGTCCCGAGAGCTTCTCGACGGCCTCGACGAAGGCCGTGGCGTGCGCCACGGCGCTGTCTCCGGCCACCGCCTCGGCCAGGCACACCTGCCGCAGGCGGTTGTGCGTCGTCTCGAAGGCGTGCTCGACGCCCCGGTGCTGGTATCCCAGCGCGATTTCGAGGTGCAGGACCCGCTCGCCGTTGCAGATGAAGCGGAAGGCGCCCGGTTCGATGATGCCCGCGTGGATTGGCCCGACGTTCACCTCGTGCAGCGACCGGCCCTCCATCGTGTAGAAGGGGTAGTTGTCGATCGAGCTGCTGCGGTCGCGCCGGTCGAAGGGGAAGCGCAGCGGCTTGGGCCACGGCAGGCCGTCGAAGCGCACGCCGTAGCGCTCCATGATGTCGCGCTCGAAGGGGTGCAGCTGCGCATGGCGCGCCGTGAGCGACGGCAGCGCCGTGTCGTCGTAATACTCCATGGCGTGCGAGGTGATGAGCACGCGCCCCTCGGCGTCGTCGAGCAGCAGGCAGTAGAAGCGCAGGCGCCCGCCCTCGGGCAGGGCGAAGTAGTGGGCCACGTGGCAGCGTTCATCCGCCAGACGCGCCGTCACGTCGTCGTAGAACTCCGCATAGGAGACTTCGGGTATCTCGTCGAGGCGGATGGCCCCCGCGAGGTTGTCGGTTATCCGGTAATTCATAGCGATGCGATTTGATCGAGAAGCTGCCGCAGCAGGTCGGGCTGCCACAACCCGAGCACCATGGCGGCGACGAGCAGCGTGAGGGCCGACCACGAGAGGGCCCGGTCCGCCTTCGAGGGGTGGAGTTCGTCCTGGTTGGGCTGGTAGCAGAGGCGGATCATGCGCGAGCAGAACGAGTAGATGACAATGCAGAGCAGCAGCGTGATGCCCGCCACGAGCCACCATTTCCCCGCCGTGACGACCTCGCCGAGGATCGTCAGCTCCGAGAGGAAGAGCGGCGAGGGCGGGAAGGCCACGAGCACGACCATGCCCGCGAGCAGTCCCACGGCCCCGACGGGGTTGATGCGGATGTAGTCGCCGATGCGGTTGATGCGGTAGCCGTTGTAGATCTGCCGCACGACGGCCATCTGCAGGAAGAGGCTGCTCTTGATGAAGGTGTGGCAGACGACGTGGAACACCGCGGCCCAGACGCCTGCGCCGCCGATGCCCAGGCCGATGGCGGCAATGCCCATGTTCTCGACCGTGGAGTAGGAGAGGAAGCGCTTGTAGTTGTTCGTGCGGCGCAGGAAGAGGGCGCCGATGACGAGCGACAGCACGCCGACGATCAGCAGCACGGAGCGCACCCACGGGAAGACCTCCGTGTGGGCGAGCGTGTGGTAGATGCGCAGCAGGGCGACGAAGCCGGCGTTGACCAGCCCCGTGGAGATGAGCGCCGAGGCGGGGGCCGGAGCCGCGAAGTTGGCGTCGACGCCCACGGTATAGAGCGGGAAGAGCTCGACCTTGCAGCTGTAGCCGCAGAGGATCAGCAGAAAGGCCGTCTTCAGGTAGAGCGGCTTGCCGTGGGCTGCGGCCGCGGCCACGGCGTCGTAGGTGAGCGTCTCGCACTCGGTGGCGGCGGCCAGCAGCAGGATGCCCAGGTAGGCCATGGCGATGCCCGTCGAGCAGACGAAGACGTATTTCCAGGCCGCTTCGAGCGAGGCGGCCGTGCGGCGGTGGTAGATGATGCCCGCCGAGCAGAGGGTCGTGGCCTCGAGGAAGATCCACGTCACGGCGAGGTTGTTGGCGAAGTAGACGCCCGCAATGGCGGTCGTCAGCAGCAGGAGCAGCGCCGAGTAGATGCGCACCTGTGCGGGGTTCTCGCCCTTGAGGTAGCGCTCGGAGTGGATGAAGGCGAAGCACGAGACGACGGTGAGCAGCACGTAGAAGAGCGTGCCCGTGGCGTCGAAGGTGAAGAGCCCGGCCGAGGTCGTGCCGTAGCCCGCGGCGACGATCCACACGGCGAAGGCGGTCTGCACGGCGTAGAAGAGCATGCCGGCGGCGAAGAGCTGCCGGTCGCTGCGCGAGGCGAAGGCCGCCGCCGCGGCAAGGATGCTGAATGCGAGGTAACAGAGCATGGCGTCAGTCTTTTACGTTGGTCAGGGCGTCGGCGTCGTCGGCGTGGATCTTGCCGTCGATCTTCGTGAAGAAGATCCCGAGCATGAGCACCGAGATGAGGATGTCGAGCAGGATGGCGAAGTTGATCAGCAGCGGCATCTCGACGCCGATGGCCGTCGAGAAGAGGAAGACGCCGTTCTCGATGACCAGGAATCCGACCATGTGCGAGAAGATGCGGCGGCGCATGACGATCAGGATCAGCCCGCTCAACAGGGCGTAGAGCGCCACGCCGAAGAAGACGAGGTCGATCGTCGTGTCGGCGACGTAGTAGGTGATCGAGGCGCTGACGGCCAGTGCGGCGAGCGAGAGCAGCAGCGATCCGGCCTGCGACGACCCGGAGGTGCGCACGCGGTTGGTCTTCGTGCGGCGGATTACGGCGAAGAGGAGCCACGGCACCAGGATGCCCTTGAAGAGGAGCGTCTCGAGCCCCACGAAGATCACCTCGGCGGGGGCGTTGGCATGCAGGCGCAGCAGCGCGATGGCGAAGAGCAGCCAGCCCTGCACGCCCATGATCGAGGCGAAGTTGCGGAAGCGTTCGGTGATCGCCAGGTAGACGAGCGTCACGGTGTAGAGGATGACCAGCGGGAGTATCATGCGAGTCCGATGTTGAGGCGCAGCAGGTAGCCCGTGAAGAGCACGAGGGCGGCCAGTGCGGCGATGGTGAGTATGAACGTGGTGTTGCGCACGAGCTTGTTGCGGGCCTGCGTCGACTCGACGATGCCGACGGACAACCCCGCGAGCAGGATCGCCGCGGGGACCGCGGCCCACCAGTGCGCGCAGAAGGGGGCCGTGGCGGCATCGGCCGCCAGCAGGGCGAACGCGGCGCTCTTGATCCAGCCGGCGATCCGGATCGTCGCCAGGTCCACGCCGCAGTAGTCGAGGCACATCACCTCGTGGATCATCGTCAGCTCGAGGTGCGTGCGCGGATCGTCGACCGGGATGCGGCCGCTCTCGGTGAAGAGCAGCTTCAGCAGGATGTAGGCCGCCAGCAGCAGGATGATGGCCACCTGCGCGTCGGCAGCGGCGTCGGCCGCGAAGATCGCGGCGAAGGAGGTGTAGCCCGAGACGAGGGCCAGCGTGCCGGCCGTGAGCAGGAGCGCCGGCTCGGCGAGGGCGCCGTAGAGGGCTTCGCGGCTGGCGCCCATACCCTCGAACGGACTGCCCGTATCCATTGCGGCGAGGATCAGCGCCATGCGGCCCAGCGCCAGCAGGTAGGCGAAGGCCGCCACATCGCCGTCGAACGAGAGCACGGGGGGCAGATCGCCGACGGGGATCAGCAGCGCGGCGACGAGCGTGGCGCCGAGGTAGACCGACGGTGCGGCGCGGAAGAGCGCCGAGGTGGTCGTCGAGTAGACGGCCCCCTTGCGCAGTTGGAGCCTTATGTCGTGCAGGTGCTGTGTGAAGCGGATGCCGCGGCGTCCGGCCAGCCGGGCGCGCGTGCGGTTGATGAGCCCCGGGATGGCCACGGCCACCAGAAGCAGCAGCAGGGTGTTGAGCAGTGCCATCGTCAGATCAGATTAAGGATCGAAAGCAGAAATACGAGCGCAAGGAAGGCCAGCGCGAAGAGGACGTAGTGGTTGATCTTGCCCGTGCGCAGGCGCATGACGCGCTGGTTGATGAGCCGCAGCAGCTCGACCCACCAGGCGCCGAAGAGACGTCCGATGCGGTCGTTGTGGCGCGAGGCGAAGCCGTGGGCCGAGGGGAAGGTCTCCTCCTTGCCGACGGACGATCCCGTGCCGCTCTCCTGCGTGAGGGTCGAGGCGATGGACTGCAACCCTTCGGTGAAGGATTCGCCCGTGTACTGCATCCTTACGTTCGGGGCGGTGAATCCGCAGCCCCACGTCGCACCGGGCACGACGCGGCGTCCGCGCAGGGCGCGGCGGCGCAGCCAGAGCAGCCCGCCGACCACGGCGACAAGCAGCCAGACGGTGCGGGTGATGCCCGCGAGGGGTGCTGCGAGCAGGTAGTCGGAGGCGTCGGCCGGCACGTGCAGGAAGAACTCCGCCGAGCGCGTCACGACGGCCGCGGCCTGCTGCGGGAAGAGCCCCACGAGGAGGATGCCCGTGAGCGGCAGGGCCATGGCGGCGATGCGGCCGTTGTCGACCTCGGAGGCTTCGGCCACCTCGTGCGTGCGGGGCGCACCGAGAAAGACCGTGCCGTAGAGTTTGGTGAAGGCCATGACGGCCACCCCGCCGATGAGTGCCAGCGCGGCGACGGCGGCCGCGGCGCAGAGCACGTCGCTGCCCGAGGCGATGCCGTCGAAGAGCCCGAGGTAGAGCAGCATCTCCGAGACGAAGCCGTTCAGGGGCGGCAGGGCGCAGATGGCGGCCGTGGCCGTCAGGAAGAGGATCGCCGTCAGGGGCATGTGGTGCGCCACGCCGCCCAGCGCATCGAGCGACGTGGTGCGGGTCTGCGAGAGGACGTTGCCCGCGCCGAAGAAGAGCAGCGACTTGAAGAGCGAGTGGTTGAAGGTGTGGAGCAGGGCCCCGGCCAGACCGCAGAGCGCCACGAAGTGGTTGCCCGAGGCCTTGCCCAGCGCCGCGATGCCCACGCCGAGCAGGATGATGCCGACGTTCTCGATCGAGGAGTAGGCCAGCAGCCGCTTGATGTCGTTCTGCAGCGCGGCGAGGATCACGCCCCACACGCCCGTAATGATGCCCAGGGCCAGCAGGAGGTAGCCCGCCGTGCGCAGTACGGGCAGGTCGCCCAGCGCCGCGACGACGCGCAGGATACCGTAGACGCCCGTCTTGATCATCACGCCCGACATGAGGGCCGAGACGTGCGACGGGGCCGCGGGGTGCGCCTCCGGGAGCCAGACGTGCAGCGGGAACATGCCGGCCTTCATGCCGAATCCCGCCAGGAAGACGAGCAGCAGCGGCAGGGCCGGCTGCGTGCGGAAATATTCGGCCAGGGTGCCGAACGTCGCGGCGCCGCACGTGCTGTCCAGTGTGACGAAGCCGACGACGAGCAGCACGAAGCCCACGTGCATCATGATGAGGTATGCGAGGGCCGCGCGCCGCACCTCGCGCCGCTCGGCGTCGTAGAGGATCAGCAGGAACGACGCCACGGTCATCAGCTCCCAGAAGAAGAGGAACGAGTAGCCGCCGTCGGAGGTGACGACGCCCAGCATGGCCAGCGACATGACCGTCAGCGCCGTGTAGTGCAGCGAAACGTGGGCCGGGGACTTTTCGCGCAGCGTGTGTTCGAGGTAGCCGCGGGCGTAGAGCACCGAGGCGACGGAGCCGATCGAGACGAGCAGCACGAAGAGGGCCGAGAGGCGGTCCATCGAGCCGCTGTCGCCGCCGAAGAGGGTGCCGGGTGTCGACCAGAGCGATAGCCCGGCCTTGCCGGCCAGCACGCCGACGGCTGCGGCCGAGGCCGCAAGGGCGCCGAGCCCCACAACGGCTGTCGCCGCCCACGCCTTGGCCCGCAGGGGCACGGCGAAGATCAGCGTCGCCACTGCGGCCAGGGCGAACAAGGTGTAGAGGAAGAACATGTTGTGAAGGTAAAATTCGGGTCTATAGGCGAAATCTGTTTCGTGTTTTTCCGGGTTATGATTCGTGGGGCTCTCCGGCCGTCGCCTGTCCGTTCACCGTGGCGGCCATCACCACCGCCACGAGGGCTGCGGTCTCGGTGCGCAGGCGCTGCGGCCCGAGGGTGATCTCCTCGAATCCGTTGTCGAGCGCAAAGGCGATCTCTTCGGGTGAAAAGTCCCCTTCGGGACCGATGAAGATCTGTGCCGCCTCGCCCGCGCGGAGCGTCGAGGCGAGGTAGGCCTTGCCTTCCGGCGTGCGGGCCGCGTCGCAGTGGGCGATCATCCGCCGCCCGGCAAAGGGCGCCGCCACGGCGTCGCGGAACGACGTGAGGACGTCGAGCTGCGGCCGGTAGGCCTTGAGCGACTGCTTCATCGCCGCGGTGATGACCTTCTCGCCGCGTTCGGGCTTGAAGACCCGCCGTTCGCTGCGGGCCGTCTCGAGAGGGATGATCTGCGTGACGCCCACCTCGGTGGCCTTTTCGAGGAACCACTCGAAGCGGTCGGCGTTCTTGGTCGGGGCCACGGCCATCGTCAGACGGTAGGGGAGCCGCTCGAACTCCTCCTCGGCTGAGACCACGCGCACGACGCACCGCCGCGGGTTGTCGTCGGTGATCTCGCAGCGGTAGAGCGTGCCCCGTCCGTCGGTCAGGTGCACCGTGTCGCCGCACGCAAGGCGCAGCACGCGCACGCAGTGTTTCGACTCCTCCTCCGAGAGGGTGTACTGCGGCGGACGGATGTCGGGGGCGTAGAAGAGTTGCATGGCTGTCCTTGTTGGGTCCGCATCCGCCCAGAAAAAAACGCGCGGAAGTGCGGCTCTGACCGTAATTTTATTAACTTTGCCGCAAAGGTAAACAAAATAACACGATCCATGAAACGCATAACCGGATTATTCACACTTTTGACGTTTATGACACTCGCATCCTGCGATTCCGCGAAACAGACGGGGGAGAACCCCTTTTTTTCGGAGTGGGAGACGCCCTACGGCGTTCCGCCCTTCGACAAGATCCGCCCCGAGCACTTCATGCCGGCCTTCGAGCGGGGCATGTCGCTGCACGACGCCGAGATCGACGCCATCACGTCGAACAACGACGAACCGACCTTCGAGAACGTCATCCTCGCCTACGACAACTCGGGGCAGATGCTTGCGCAGACCTCGCTGATCTTCGGCATGCTCTGCGCGGCGGAGAACACGCCGCAGATGCAGGCCCTGCAGGAGGAGGTGATGCCCCTGCTGACGGCCCACGCCGACAAGATCCGGCTCAACGAGCAGCTCTTCGACAAGGTGAAGGCGGTCTATGACAACCGGGCAACGCTCGGGCTGGATGCCGAGCAGCTGCGGCTGACGGAGAAGACCTACGACGGTTTCGTGCGCGCCGGAGCGCTGCTCGACGCCGACGGAAAGGCCCGCCTGAAGCAGATCAACGAGGAGCTGGCGCTCACGGCCGTGAAGTTCGGCAACAACCTTCTGGCCGAGAACAGCAACTATGCGCTGGAGCTCGACGGCGACCAGTTGGACGGGCTGCCCGCGGGGGTCCGCGACCTGGCGCGCGAGAAGGCCGAGTCGATGGGCAAGAGCGGCAAGTACGTCTTCACGCTCCACAAGCCGAGCATGCTGCCGTTTTTGACCTACTCCTCCGAGCGCGGCCTGCGCGAGGAGCTCTACACGGCCTATCTGAACCGCTGCAACCACGATGACGAATACGACAACAAGCAGCTCATCAACGACTTCATCCGCCTGCGCACGGAGAAGGCCCACCTGCTGGGCTATCCCTCCTACGCGGCTTACGTCGTGGCCGACGAGATGGCCGGGACGACCGGCGCCGTCTACAACCTGCTGGAGGAGATCTGGACGCCGGCGCTCGAGAGCGCCAAAAAGGAGCTTGCCGGGATGGAGGTGCTCTTCCGCAAGGATTACCCCGACGGCGAGTTCGCCTCGTGGGACTGGTGGTACTATGCCGAGAAGCTCCGCAAGCAGCAGTATGCCCTCGACGAGGAGATGCTGCGCCCCTACTTCTCGCTGCAGAACGTCCAGAACGGCATCTTCTTCCTTGCCAACCGCCTCTACGGCATTACGTTCCGTCCGGTCGCCGTGCCGCTCTACCATCCCGAGGCCGTGGCCTACGAGGTGCTCGACGTCGACGAGTCGCACCTCGGGGTGATCTACTTCGACTTCTTCCCGCGCGACGGCAAGAGCCAGGGAGCCTGGTGCGGCAACTATGTCGAGCAGACCTACCGCGACGGCAAGCGCGTGGCGCCCGTCGTGTCGATCGTCTGCAACTTCACGCGCCCGACGCGCAGCGACCCCGCGCTGCTGACGCTCGACGAAACGGAGACGCTCTTCCACGAGTTCGGCCACGCGCTGCACTTCCTCTTCCACGACGTGAAGTACCGCGGCCTTACGGAGGTCGAGGGTGACTTCGTCGAGCTGCCCTCGCAGATCATGGAGAACTGGGCCTTCGAGCCGGAGATGCTGCGCCAGTATGCCGTGCACTACCGCTCGGACGAGGTGATTCCGCAGTATCTGATCGACAAGCTGCGCCGCAGCGAGCTCTTCAACCAGGGCTTCATGACCACGGAGCTCATCGCCGCGGCGCTCTCGGACATGGACATCCACTCGATGACCGAGTACGCGCCCTTCGATCCGATGGCCTTCGAGCGGGAGGCGCTCACCGAAAAGCGCGGACTCATTCCGCAGATCGAACCCCGCTACCGCTATCCCTATTTCAGCCACATCTTCGACGGCGGCTACTCGGCCGGCTACTACTTCTATACGTGGGCCGAGGTGCTCGACAAGGATGCCTTCGAGGCCTTCCGCGAGAGCGGCGACCTGTTCAACCGGCGCATCGCCGACGACTTCCGCCACAAGCTCCTCGCACGCGGCGGTTCGGAGGACGGCATGACCCTCTACCGCGCCTTCCGCGGCAAGGACCCCGACAAGCGGGCCATGCTCAAGGGACGCGGCCTGTGGAACGAGCCCGACCCCGAACCGGCCGACGAGACGGAGCCCCGCCCCGGCGACGACATGCAGGCGGCGCGCTGATTGCCGCCGGTTCTCCCATCGAGAAGAAACCCACAAACGAACGGATATGAAAAAAGCAATTGTAATCATGACATTTTCCGCCCTTGCGGCCGGCTGTGCCGACAATTCGATCCCGAAGGCCCAGCTCCCCGAACTGGACATGACGAATCCGCTGCTGGCGGCGTGGAACACACCCCACGAGACGCCTCCCTTCTCCGAGATCGAACTCTCGGATTATGAACCCGCCTTCGATGCGGCGATCGCCTGCTCGCGCGCCGAGATCGAGGCCATCGTCACCAACCCAGCGAAACCCACGTTCGGCAACACGATTGTGGCGCTTGAGCGCCACGGGGCGCTGCTGAACCGCATTGCGGGCCTCTTCTTCAACCTGCTCGAGGCCGACACGTCGGACGAGATGCAGCAGATCGCCCTGCGCGTGCAGCCCAAGCTCACCGAGCTGTCGAACGACATCATGCTCAACCCCGAGCTCTTCGCCCGCGTGAAGCAGGTTTACGAACATCCGGGCCGCGGTCTGGATGCCGTGGACCGGAAGCTGCTCGAGAATACCTACAAGAGCTTTGCCCGCAACGGCGCGGCGCTGTCGGATGCCGACAAGGAACTCTACCGCAAGTACACTACCGAACTCTCGGCGCTGACGCTGCAATTCGGGCAGAACGCCCTCTCGGCGACGAACGCCTTTACGATCAACATCACCGATCCGAAGGTCGTGGCCGAGCTGCCGGCCTTCGTGCGCGAGGGCATGGCCGCCGATGCCAGGGCCCGCGGCGAGAAGGGGTGGACGGTGACGCTCCAGGCGCCGAGCTACGCCCCCTTCCTGCGCTACTCGTCGAACCGAGCCCTGAAGGAGCGCCTCTGGAAGGCCTACAACGCGCGGGCGCTGGGCGGTGAGTTCGACAATACGGAGATCGTCAAGCAGATTGCCAACACGCGGCTGAAGATCGCCAACCTGCTCGGCTACAAGTGCTATGCCGACTACGTGCTCGAGGAGCGCATGGCCGAGAACACCCCGACGGTGACGGCCTTCCTCGACGAGCTGCTCGACGCGACGAAGGAGTATGCCGATGCCGACTACCGCACCGTGAGCGAGTACGCCGCCTCCAAGGGCTTCCGCGGCGAGCTCATGCCGTGGGACTGGTCCTACTATTCGGAGAAGTACAAGGACGAGAAGTACGCCCTGAACGACGAGGCGGTCAAGCCCTATTTCCAGCTGGAGAATGTCCGCAAGGGGGTCTTCCTGCTCGCGAACAAGCTCTACGGACTGAACTTCACGCCCAATCCGGCGATCGAGGTCTACCATCCCGACGTGACGGCCTACGAGGTGACCGACGAGAAGGGGCGCTTCATGGCGGTGCTCTACCTCGACTTCTTCCCGCGCGAGTCGAAGCGCGGCGGAGCGTGGATGACCGAGTTCCGCGGCACGAAGACCGTCGACGGCGTGGAGACGCGCCCGCTCGTGTCGCTGGTGATGAACTTCACGAAGCCCACGGAGCAGACCCCCTCGCTGCTGACCTTCGACGAGGTGGAGACCTTCCTCCACGAGTTCGGACACTCGCTGCACGGCATGCTCGCCGAGGGCAAGTATGAGTCGCTGAACGGAACGAACGTCTACCGCGACTTCGTGGAGCTGCCGTCGCAGATCATGGAGAACTGGGCCACCGAAAAGGAGTTCCTCGACCTGTGGGCCGTCCATTACGAGACGGGCGAGCCGATTCCCGCCGAGCTCGTCGAGCGGATCGTTGCCGCGAAGAACTACCTGGCGGCCTATGCCAACGTGCGCCAGCTCTCGTTCGGTATGACCGACATGGCCTGGCATACGCTGACCGAACCCTTCGAGGGGGATGTCGAGCAGTTCGAGGTAGCCTCGATGGCCCCGACGCAGGTGCTGCCTGTCGTGCCGGGCACGGCCATGGCGCCGGCCTTCGGCCACATCTTCTCGGGCGGCTATGCCGCGGGCTACTACGGCTACAAGTGGGCCGAGGTGCTCGAGGCCGATGCCTTCTCGCTCTTCAAGGAGAAGGGTATCTTCAACCGCGAGGTGGCCGACTCGTTCCGCAAGAACATCCTCTCGAAGGGCGGAACGGAGCACCCGATGAAGCTCTACGTCGCCTTCCGCGGCCACAAGCCCGAGACGCGCGCCCTGATCGAGAAGATGGGTCTTGGCAAGTAACGGATCGGACGGTCCCGGATTGCACCGTCAAAGAGGCTGCCCCGTCGGGAGCAGCCTCTTTTTCGTGCGGCGGTGCGGCGGTGCAGTGAACCAGTTGTTTTGGACTGTCGCTTGGGCGCGGGAACCGCCTCCTGCCATCCTCCGCCTCTTGAGCGCCGAGCTCCCTCCATCTTGCTGTCGGTTTTGGCGGAACCTTGTTTTATGCGGCCGGGTTCTGGTGAGGGCAGCCGGTGTCTTCTGGATTGCCGTTTTAGAAGGTGATGGTGCACTCGCCGTGTGCATGAAAAAACCGTCTGCGGAGGGCAGACGGTTTTTTCGTATGCGGATTCGGATCTCCCGGATCAGAAGGTCTCCAGTACGAAGCCGGCTTTGAGCAGTTCGCTCCAGTTCGAGTCGCTTTGATACTGCTCTGCGAGAGCGGCCGGTACGCGCAGCTTCTTCGTCGTGCCTTCGGCTACGGACGTGCCGACATTCTCCAGGGTGTCGCCGCTGATTTCAACGACCGCGTCGGGGTTGAGCAGCGTGATTTCGGCCAGCGCCGTGCAATTCTGGAAGCACGTCTTGTCGATGGTCGCAACGGATGCGGGTACCGTGACGGTGGGCAGGGCCGTGCAGTCGCGGAAGGTCGAAGCGTCGAGTTTCTTGATGCCGTCCGGGAGCTTCACATAGGTCAGGGCCGTGCAGCTGTCAAAGGCGCTGTCCGAGATGGTGGTGACGCTGTTCGGGATGATGATGCTCTTGAGTGACGAGCAGCCCTTGAAGGCCTTGCCGCCGATGGTCTCGAGCGTTTCGGGCAGGGTGACCGAAGTCAGATTCGTGCAGCCGGTGAATCCCGGGTTGTTGATCTTCGTCATGCCCGAGGGCAGGATGATGCTGCCCAGCGCGGTGTTGCCCTCGAAAATTCCTCCCAGACCGAACTCGCCGTCGAAGCTGATGTTCGAGAGATCGACGTCGATGGGGTCCGTGCCGTCCTGTGCGGCGTACATGCTCTCAACGAGGGCGTCGATGACGGCCAGCTGTCCGCCGTCCTTGTCGAACGAGACGTCCTTGGTTGCGTTGGCCGCGAAGTAGAGGTCGCTGCCCATGCTCATGAGATCCTCCTCGCTCATCGTGATGGTGATGTTCCCCTCCGCGTCTTCGCTATAGATGTCCTTGAAATCGACCCAGCGGTCACCCAGACGGACGGCAAATTCGGCGTCGGCAGGGAATACCATCGAATCATCGGACTGTACCTCGATGGTCATGGCATAGCCCTTGCCGGACTTGAAGGCCGTACCGGCTTTGGCACGTGCGACCATTGAATAGGATGTGTAGCTTTTGGTCCCGTCGCCGTTGTCCTTCTCATGCGTGACCAGACCGCGGAAACGCAGCGGACGGTTGCTCAGATCGACCGGCAGCATGACGGCATAGAACTTATAGGCGTTCTCCTTCGAGGTGTAGCCGGTGATGTCGAGGCCGCTCGAAGTGCTGCTGCCCAGCTGGAAGTTGATCGTGTGCGACGAGCCGTCGATGATCGCTCTCGTACCCATGTTGACGGTGTAGTTGCCTGCGATGGGACCGTCCTGATCCTCGGTGTACATCTTCAGCTGCGAGAGGTAGATCTTCTCGCCCTCGGCCACCTGATCCGTCGTGTAGAGCTTCAGCTGCAGGTAGGCAAGCACCGGCTGGAACTGGAAGTGAACCTGGTCGTTGAGGGCCACTCCGGTCGTCTCTGCGATGCAGAGCTGGCTTTCGGCATAGGAGAACTCGTCCTGGTTGACCGGCAGCGTGAAGGTCACCGCCTCCGAGTTGTTGCTCTGGCGGAAGGCGTGGTACGTTTCGTTGTAAGGATAGTAGGCGCGGAAGTCGTGGGTCTCGACGCTTTCGTTCCAGACAAAGCCTTCTGGAGTGACGAAGATGGCTCCTCCGCTCTCGGTGGCGCTGTCATAATTAAAAATGCCCCAGTTGTCGCCGGTTGCCTGGTGGTAATAGACGCCGAGCTGCTCCGTTCCCTTCCATGTGAGGGCTCCGAAGTTGTCGCCGGCAAACTCGGCACGGCTCGACGGGCTGGAGGTATCGTAGCCCGCATTGTGGGCCGTAACGGTGATGGGCGTGCCCTTCTGTTCGGGACCTTCGGGCGTTACGTCCGGATTCTTGGCACACGAGAAGGCGGTCAGAACTCCAAGCAGAAATATAAGCTGTTTCATGGTCATGCGGTTTTTTGACGGTTTGCTATTCGGGCCAGTCGGTGTCTTCCCACGATACGGCTTCAACGGTTCCTGCCGTGGTGCTCTGGGCAAAGCCTTTTTCGATTTGTACGTGCACGATCTGCATGTCGGGTGCTTCATACGGCATCCGCTGCAGAAGGTCTCCCCCCCCCATGCGGAGGTTCATCTGTTTGGTAGCGGTTTGCATGATGGTAACTTTTTTAACCTATATAAAATTCGGCTGCAAAGGTACTCTTTCTTTGATGCGCCGACCCGGATTTTTTGTCAAAAAAGAGGGAATAATAGCCGAAAACGCCCGGTTTGAGGGGCTGACCCGATTGAAAGATGCGTGTCGGGTGGACGTTTGTGGCTGTTTGTACGGTCGGATCGGTTTTGGGGCGTTCCCTCCCCGGGAACGGGTTCCGGGGGTCTTTGCGCTCTGTCGCACGGCAGCTTCCGAAGGATGGAATGCCTGGTTCCCTCTGTCGGGCGGACAGGGTTGCGAGGCGCCGGATGCCGGAGTGTCAGGAGCGTATCGCGGTGGAGGAATGTCGGGGCTTCGCGTGACACGCACCACCTCCCGTACAATGTGCGGCGGGCGGAGTGTGCCCTCCTTTGGTTGTTCGGTCCCGGACCGGAGTGCTGTCGGGAGTTCCGGCCGGTGCGAGATGTTGGGCGGATTTGTTGGGCAGGTTGTTTGCGCCGGCATTGCCGGTCCGGGCCGATGTGTTCAGCCGAGAGGGTCGGTTGATTGTCGCCTGCCCGGGCTGCCCGGCTTGTCCGGTCGTTCGGGGTTGTCCGGTCTTGCGTGCCCGATTTGTCCGGTCTGTGTCAGATTTGCCCGGCTTGTCCGGCTTGTCCGGTTGTTCAGAGTTGTTCGGTTTTTGCCTGTCCGGCTTTTGTCAGTTCGGACAGCCCGGCCAGTCCGGTCAGTTTGTTCCGCCCGGTGCGGTCCTTCGCGGCCGGCTTTTCGGTCGGGCCGCCCCCTTTTGCTATTCGTCTATTCGTCCCGTCCGGCCTTCTCTGTCCCGTCCGACCTTCTCTGTCCCGCCCGGTCTTTTCCTAACGCCTGTCCCGTCGGTCCCGCCTGTCACTCCTGTTGCAGTTTGCCCCGCCACTTTTTTCATCCTGCCACCGCTCGGAAGGTCGGCGGCCGGTGTAGGGCGAGGCCTGCAAACGGAGGGAAAGAATCTGGGGTGGGGAAACTTGGGGGGGCTGTCTGGGGCTTGATGACGCCTGAAAATACCAGAAGACGCCCGCAAACGAAAAACCCGCAATCGGCTGACTGCGGGTTTTCGGTGTTGAGCTACCTGGATTCGAACCAAGAATAACAGGACCAGAATCTGTTGTGTTACCATTACACCATAGCTCAATGACGTTTTGGTGATGCAAATGTAGAACTTTATTTTGCAATTACAAAGAAAAATCAAAAAAAAATTTCGTACATTTGTTCTAATCGTTCCGAAAGAGAACCTTACAGAACCTGAAACGTACACTAAAACAAAGATTTATGGGAATCAAGTCTCGTCTCATCATCATGAACTTTCTCCAATTCGCCATTTGGGGATCCTATCTTGTCTGTATCGGCAATTTCCTCGGCCGCGTGGGGCTGGGAGAGTATATCTCCTGGTTCTATGTCGCGCAGGGGGTTGTCTCGATCTTCATGCCCGCGATCATCGGGGCCATTGCCGACAAGTTCATCGAACCGCAGCGGCTGCTCGGCATCTCGCACCTCACGGCTGCCGTCTTCATGCTGGTGGCCGCCTGGTTCGGTTTCCAGGCCACGGAGCTGACCCTCGCCGGCGAGGCGACCTCCATCGGCCCGATCTTTGCGGCCTACTGCCTGAGCGTGGCCTTCTACATGCCGACGATCGCCCTCTCGAACACCGTGGCCTTCTCCATTCTGAAGAACCGCGGCTTCGATACCGTCCGTGACTTCCCGCCGATCCGTGTCTTCGGCACCGTCGGCTTCATCGCCGCCATGTGGCTCGTCAACTTCGTCGGTTTCGGCGGTTCGGGCGTTCAGACAGAGCTTCACGAAGGAGTGGAGACCCTCGCGCTCGTCCCCATGGCCTCGCAGTTCACCTACATGCAGCTGATCGTCTGCGGCGTCCTCGGCCTGGTGCTCGGGCTCTATGCCTTCAGCCTTCCGTCGTGCCCCATCGACCGTTCGGCCGCTGCCGGACACAAGTCCCTCGCACAGCGCCTCGGTCTGGATGCCTTCGTGCTGTTCAAGCAGCGCAAGATGGCCCTCTTCTTCCTCTTCTCGATGTTGTTGGGCGTGTCGCTGCAGATCACGAACGGATATGCCACCCCCTATATCAACAGCTTTGCCGCGACGTCCGAAAGCTGGTTTGCCGAAAATCCGACCCTGCTGGTCTCCGTCTCGCAGGTCTCCGAGGCGCTGTGTATTCTGCTGATTCCGTTCTGCCTCAAGCGCTTCGGCATCAAGATCGTCATGCTGATGGCCATGTTCGCCTGGGTGCTGCGCTTCGGCTTCTTCGGAATCGGCTCCACGGAGAGCATCGTGGGCATCGTCCTGCTCTTCCTCTCCTGCATCGTCTACGGCGTGGCGTTTGACTTCTTCAACGTCTCCGGTGCGCTCTTTGTCGAGCAGGAGGCCGCAAAGCCCATGCAGGCCAGCGCGCAGGGGCTCTTCATGCTGATGACCAACGGCATCGGCGCCTCGGTCGGCACCTGGATCGCCGGCAAGATCGTCTCGCACTATTGCGACTGGCAGGGCGGCTTCCTGGTTGCCCGCGAAGGTGTGGCTGGAGGCTGGTCCGCCACGTGGCTTGTCTTTGCCGGTTATGCCCTTGTCGTAGGTGTGGTCTTCGCAATGGTCTTCAAGTACAGGCACAACCCCGAGGCGCTTGGCAACGTAAAGCATTGATTCTTTCCGATTCCCGTCGGAGACCCCGTGTGAGGCTTCCGGTCGGGGCGGCGGGCTTTCGACCTCGATTTCATTCCCTATGGGCGGGCGGCGATTTTTCGCTGCCCGCTTTTTTGCGGCCATACGGGACGCGAGTGTGCCGTCCGGAGAAGTTGCCGTCTACTTAGTGAAAATCGTTCTGTGGGCGGCAAACGGGCTTTTCAAGGCGTTTTTTGCCTGTTGCGGCCGATTCCACCGGTGCGGATGCGCTTCATCGGGATGCGGTTGCGGTTGGCCTGCATGTGTGATGCGCCGAGTGCCTGCCCCTTCGGGTGAGCCTGGCCCTGCGCAGACGCACACGTATATAAAAGAAGCGGCGACACTCCCGTTTCGGAATGTCGCCGCCGTGTGGGCCCTTCGGCCCGTTGTCTGTCTCATTCTGTCTGTTCGCAGTCGGCGGTGTCCCGCCGGCTGTTGTTGCGTCAGAAGGAGGAGAAGGCACTCCAACTGCCGTTCTGTTCCGCTGTGGCCTCCACGTCGTCGGGCAGGTTCGCAAAGAAGTCGAAGCCCGTCAGCCGTTCGATCTCGTCGACCGAAACCACGTAGTTCGTCCAGCTGTCCGAGTACTGCCGGTGCTCGAACCAGGCGCCGACCGCCATTGCCGACGTGATCGTGCTGCCCGATCGCTTCACCTTCAGCACCACCTTGAAGTAGTAGTTCGGCACGGGGCACTGCTTCGAGTCCTCGGCCGGCCGGATGTAGGTGATGCTCTCCGAGCCGCCCGTCGTGCGGAAGACGGCTCCCGTGGCGATGTAGAGCGAGTCGCGCGTCGGAACCTGTCCGCGTACGGCCGTCTCGAACTGCTCCCAGACCCCGCCGTTGAACTGGTCCTGAATCTGCGGTGTCGAGTTCGTGGCGTAGAAGACCTGCTTCTGCATCGTGCTGTTGCCGTTGCGGTCCGCATTCGGAATCTGGTGCCCGCGGGCGTAGATCGTCGATCCGTAGTTTACGCCGTAGCTGCCGTCCCACACGTTGATCTGCTGGCTGGTTGATATGTCGGGGTTCTCGTACCAGCTGCCCGGCCGGTCAAGCGATCCCATGTGTCCCGCGGCCAGCGGGTAGGCGACCCACAGGGCCGTGTAGAGGTTGCGGTCGTAGTACATCGTATAGTTGCGCTCTCCGGCCCAAAGGGTGTACTCCTGCGCCGTGGACGAGGTGCTTTTGGCCGGAAGCTCCAGCCAGCCGCTGTGGCTCGTCGCGGGCTGCGGCGTCGTAAACCACGCCTCTGCCGAAGTGTATGTCGCACCGGTTGCCGTGGTGGCGACGGCCCACACCGTGTAGTCGGTTGCGGGCCGCAGCCCCGTCAGCGTTGCCTGGGCGTATGTCCCGGTGACGGAAGCAGCGACACTGCCCGTGTCGCTGCCGTCCGAGGATGCGTAATGGAACGCAATTCCTCCCGAGGCGTACTCCCAGTTAGTTCCGGTGCAGTAGACCATTGCGGACGTTTCCGACTGCACGGTCACATAGGGCGCTGCATCGAATCCCGGGGTAGGGTCCGGGGTGGGAGGTGTTACCTCACCACCCCCGCCCGGAGTTCAATTATACGTTACGATAATTCCTTCGATACGCGTTTGCTTGTTACCAGCCGTAAATACTACGTTGTCGCTGCTGCCAGTCCAGGTCGAGCCGGAGATCGTTCCCGAATCTGCTGTCATACCCGCCGTATCGTAGGAACCGTTGAATATGAATTCAATCTTCGTGATGGTTGCACCGGAAACAGTCAGCTGATTGTGCATACCATTGGTTCCGTAGAAGCGCACGCAAGTAGCATCCCAACGCGGAGACGTCTGATGGTCACCTTTGGTAAATGTGGCCGTGATATTACCTTCGGTAAAAGGAATTTCATCATGATTTTGGGCATCACCTCCCGCAAAAGATAAGGTGACAGTTTGCTCATTTCCGCTGGAAACTCCGGCCTGCGTCAGTGCAACGGTTGCCTCGGCAAGGTGCTCGCCACCCTCGCTGGCAGCGATGTAGAGCGTCAGCGTGGCCGTCTTGGCCGTCGTCTCCGTATTTTCAGCCGCCGTTACGGTAACAGTCCCGTTACCAACGGTTGCCGAGAACTGCGATGCGTTTTCTCCCGACACAGTTGCAAATACCTGATTCGATCCGAGATTCTCGGCCGTGTAGGTTACTTCCTTGCTTTCGCCTGCTGCGGCGAAAGAGAGCGACGTAGGATCAGCCTTGATAGCTGGATCGGTCGAAGGATTGGCCTCCTCGACGCTGTACGGCAGTACGTTCACATACTTGTTGCTTGAATAACCGACATAGTAGCCCTTGACGATAATATCCTTACCGTTGTATGCTTCAACAGTCGAAGTTTCAACGTACTTGATCGAGCCGATTGCCGTCGATGCACCGGGAATAGTCACATTCATGTAGTTGCCGCTAATCTCAAGGTTGCCCTCGAACTGAACTTCCTGACATACGAGTTCACCCGAAAGAAGCGCATCCATGGCTGTACCATCCATTGCGGTCGGATTATATGTCCAAACGTTGTCTGTCGAGAGAACCTTTACGGTAGCGGTATTCGTAAACTGCGGTGTGCTTTTCGATGAACCATTTGTATTGGAATATAACTCTACAGCGCCAGAGATCGAAATCTTTTCGCCTACGGCACGCTCGTTACCGTTGTGGTAAACCATCATGGCTCCGGTGTTGTCGGCAATGATGTAGGCTTGTGAACCACGTGCTACGACTGTACCCTCTGCCGTGTAGTTGCCTTCGGTCGTGATTTTTCCGATGGGGGTGATCGTTTGGTTCGGGTCTTCGCCCGTGGTGAACGTAGCCGTGGCGGGAGCCGAAGCCTTGTAGTTCTCGGTGTCTGCCGGATTGGCTACCACCGAAACCGTGTACTCCGTAGCGTAGTCGAGCGTGAACGTCTCGGCATAGGATGTCTCTCCAGTGCTCTCGATTGTCCGCGGCTCGATAGTCGCAGGCTCGAACGATACGGTGTAGGACGCTGCACCGCTAACTTCATTCCAACCTACAAGAACTTCATTTCCTTCTGCAACGGCCTCTACGCCGGTCGGCGTTTCAAGAGCGGAACGAGCATCACCCTTCTTGTAAAGGTACAGAATACCATCGTTGATTTGGTAGTTGTTGTGGTTCTTGCTAGTATATGATCTCCAATCCTGAGGTGAGCCATCTGCCACGTAGATTGCGCAATAACGATCGTTTGAGTTCTTCATTGCGAATCCGTCGTTATAGACCTCAAATGCCCAGGTTATGTCGGATGTGGTACCTACGCGAATGCCGTTATTTGCATCTGTACCGTACAGGTAGTCGCCGCCGGAGTTCGTAATGGTCATGGCCGTATTGGTTCCCGTGAAGGTCCATTTGGCGATATCGGGGACAATGCCGGTGAATGAATCGGCAACGAAAGAAATACCCTGTGATTCCAACGTATACGGGACGGGAGCATTTTTACTGCCTGTAGTAGTTGTAGGCAGGAAGTAGTCTCCGTTGGCAATGATGTATTCGCCTGCCGTGATGTCATCAAGCGAGGTGACCTTTTCCCAGGTAGAAGCCTGCTCTGCAGCTGCTGCCACGTTGACATTCAGTTTGTTGATCTTGCCTGCGGCAAAGGTGGTCTCCTTCGACAGGGTGGCGACCTTCTCGACGGTTTCGCCGTTGGCCGTAACCGTCAGCGTCAGCTGCTCGCCCTCGGGAGCCGTGAAGGCGCGCGTAGCGAGGTAGAAGCTGCCCGTAGCATCCGGAGCAACGATACCGTCGGTAACATTCAGCGTAGCCGTTTTGGATACATAGTTGTCACCGCTGGAGGTCAGCACCGGTTCTGCTCCCGTAATGTCGAAATAGTAGGTACCGATCAGGTTCTCGCTGGCCGAGGTGAGTGTGATGCTCGTGACATTCAGATCCGCACTTCCGGAGTTGGTTACATTGATCCGGAAAAGGGTCGTGATGTGGTGCATCTGCAGGTTGGGCGATCCAGTAACCCCGGTAGCCGTTCCATAGAGCGGAATGTTCTCGCCGCTGATGTGAGCCTGATTGTCAATACCCGTCTGCTGCTGCGCAGAGCCGGCTTCGCTGCCGACCGTAAAATAGCTTCCCGAGTTGCTCTCGGCAGGGGATGCCATGTATTTCGAGTAGGGGTAGACTGCATACCAGTCATAGGTGCCGTTCGGATCAAATTCCGTATCGGTAATAAGGCCCGTAAAGCGGCCGCTTTCGATTTCGGCCAGGGTGAACTGGTCGTTGCTGCTGTAGTTCGTGGTGCCGGTCGGGGCGTGGAAGACGTTCATGGCGTCGTTGGCGCTCCACTTCATGTCCAGACCGTCAACTTCGGTACGGGTTTGCGGAGCCGCGTAGAGCTCGAATTCGTACCCTTTCGGTTTGTCAAATGTTTCCGTGTTGTCTTTCGAGCAACTGGTGATGGACAGTGCTGCGCACATGAGACCCATCAAAAGAGAATACTTTTTCATAGTACGGTTGTTTTCGATGAGTTCATGATTAATAGAAGTCCACTTCTTCGCCGGTTTCATCGTCCCACGGATCGATGTCGGTCCAGTAGTCCCTTTCGCTTGCCGCGAACCCCTGCTCCACCGTGACGGAGAGGATTTCAAGTGTCGGGGCGGAATAGTCAAATTCCCCCCCCCGCGTGTTGAGGATAGGTTTTTTCATAATTTTACTTTTTTGATGGTGTATGTTCCGTTTTTTCAGTGCGTGCTGAAATCTTGAATATACAAAACTAATAAATTTTGTACAATATCGCTATTAAAAAACGTATAAATTCGTATGACATTTACAAAATGGGGGTGTGTTTCCGGGCTCGTGTTATGCGTTGTTCGTCCGACGGGATGTTCCGCACGGGTTGCGGAGCGGTACAAACGTGCAGAAGAGGCTGTCAATACGTTGCCTGCGACGGCTGTCTCCGGGGGCCGGGCAGGGTGGTTATACGTTGCGGGAGGGGGCTGTTTCCGGGCCGGCGTGGGGCGGATGTACGTTGCGGAGGCAGCGGGCATGCGCGCGTCGGCTGTACGTTGCGTGAAGTGTCGGAAGTCGGGCCTGCGCCGGCACGGTGCGGACAAGGCGGAGACGCTGGTGTCCGGGGGAGCAGGCCGTTAGGGTTGTTCGGGTTGTTAAGGCAGCCGGGCGACGGGCGATCGTTGTCCGTATATACAAATAGGTATGGGTAGCGAGCGGAAAGAGGCAGGCGCCCGGAAACGGGGGCGAGTGAAAACGGTGACGTGCGAAACGGGCGTGCAGAGACGGGCAGGCCGAGACGGGTGTGCGCTCGGAAACGGGAGTGTGCGGGATGGACGGGCGCGAAGAGGCTCGCGGCGTGTCAGTACATGTTTTCGTACATGGACTGCGACTTGTCGTACTTCAGGTCGGAGAGCGACGCGGCCTTGACGCCGATGTTGAAGCTCCACGAGCGGTAGGTGCCGAACGGAATCCACGAGAAGGACATCTGCCAGCAGTGCAGGTCGCGCGTGATCGAGACCGACGAGGTGGTCAGGCGGTTGGCCTTGATGTCGTAACCGCCCTGGAACGTGATGCCCATCTTGGGCGTGAGGTTGAGCGAACCGTTGAAACCGACGGTCTGCGTGACGTTCTTCTTGTAGCCCTTGGGCGGGTAGTTGCCCGTCGTGATCGAGTAGTTGACCGTATAGTTGAAGCCGAAGTTCCACGGCAGCGAGAAGTCGTAGTAGGTTTGGGCCATGTATTGTCGCCGCAGCACGGGGTCCATCGTGCCGTAGGGGTCGTAGAAGGGGTTCATGTACTCCGGCGGGATCGACGTGATGTCGTTGATGGCCGTCTGCGAACGGTCGTCGCGCGACTTGAACGTATAGCCGAACGACCAGCCCGTCGAAACGATGCGGCCCGGGAAGAAGAGCTTGTTGATGCGCTTGCCGTCGGGTGTCAGCCGGTAGGGGTCGAGCGTCGCCGAGAGGTTGATGCCGAAGTTGCCGAAGAGCGTCGTGCGGAACGAGATCGGGATCGTCGAGAGCCGCATCGAGTCGGCCAGGAAGTTGTATGATCCGCTGATGCGCAGCTCGTCGATGAGCTTGATCTTCTTTACGCCCGAAGTGTCGCGCTTCGAGAGCACCTTCATCTCGAGGTTCTGCGAGAGCGAGAAGTTCATCGACATGGCCCGGCCCGACGACGGCACGCTGTAGGCGTTCTGTGCATAGGGCGAGTAGGTCTGTGTCGTGCCGAGCGAGTCGCGCTGCAGCGACTTGTAGTAGCCGTACTTGAAGTCGCCGAAGTCGGGCGTGTAGGAGAAGCCGATCGAGGGGGTCAGCACGTGGCGGATGGCCTGGATCTTGCGGTCGCGCTTCTTCTTCGTGAAGTCGTACATGCCGTAGACGGTCGTCGAGGCCGAGACGCTCATGCTGTAGTTGTAGAGCCGGTAGAAGCCGTACTCGTTGGCCATCGTGTCGACCTTGTTGGTCATCGGGTTCCATTCGTACTCGACCTTCTTGAAGAACCACTTCTCGTTGTAGTTGAACGAAGGCGAGAGGTTGATGTAGTTGAAGACGTTGAACGACGCCGAGACCGGAATCGAGTGTTCGATGCCGTTCTTCATGTTCTCGAGCGTCTTTTTGGTGAAGATCTCGCTCTCGGTCGTGGTCACTGAGTTGGTCATCTTGCCCGTGTACTGCATCGAGATCTTCTCGTACCAGCGGTCCTTGCCCGTCTTCTCCTTGCGCTTGAAGGGGTAGATGCGCGAGACGTTGAAGACCACCGTCGGGAGGGTCAGCGAGATCGACTGGTTCGAGGAGTTCTGCGAGATGGCCATGTTGGCCGACAGCGAGAAGGGGGTGCCGGTCCAGCTCTTCGAGTAGGAGATCGACGAGTTGGTCTGCGTCGAGAGAATGTCGTTGAGCGTGTTGGCCGAGTAGCGGTTGTAGCCGCTCGTGGCGAAGTTCACCGACGCGGAGAAGGTCGAGCCGGGGTTGGCCTTGGCATCCTGCGAGTGGGTCCACTGCACGCGGAAGTTGCTCTGCTTGAGGTAGTCGGGCTCGCCCTTCTCGCCGGTCTTGATATTCGAGTACTGGATATTGAAGCTGCCGCTGTACTTGTAGCGCTTGATGTAGCGCGAGGCGGCCGAGGCCTCCCACGAGCCGAGCGTGTAGAAGCCGCCGCGGACGGCCAGGTCGGCGTAGTCGCCCAGCGTGATGTAGTAGCCCAGGTCGCGCAGGAAGAAGCCGCGCGTGCCGTCCTCGCCGTAGGAGGGCATCAGCAGACCAGACTTCGGGCCCATGTTGATCGGGAAGAAGCCGTAGGGGATGCCGAGGAAGTAGATCGGCACGTCCTCCATGACCAGGTAGGCCGGGCCCGTGATGACCTTCTTGCCGGGCTGCACCTTGGCCTTGGTCATCGCCAGGTAGAAGTGCGGGTGGTCGGTCTCGTCGCACGTCGTGTACATGCCGTCCTGGATGTTGATCGTGTTGTCGGGCATCTTCTTCACGCTGCCGCCCACGAGCCAGCCGTCGCCCTGCTGCGTCGCCACGCCCTTGATCTTGGCCTTCTCGGTGGCGAAGTTGTAGGTGATCGTGTCCATCTGGTAGGAGGCCGAGCCGTCCGAGAACTCCGGCTTGGTTACGATCGCCTTGCCGTCGAGCGAGTCAGGCTTGCCGTAGGCGAAGACCGTCTTGTCGGTCATGTCGATGCGCATGAAATCGGCCTTGAGGTTGCTGTTCTGGTAGGTGACGTCACCCTCGTTGTAGACGTAGACCAACTTGTTGCGCACGTCGTAGACGAGCGAGTCGGTGCTCTTGCCCTCGATTGCGCCGTCGAGGAACCCCGTGGCCTTGCGCGGTTTGCGGGTCGTGTCGCGCTGCATCGTGTCGGCGGCGAGGGTGTCGGCGGCGAGCGTGTCGCGCTGGACGGCCGGAGTGTCGGCTGCTGCGGCATTGCGGCGGGCCTGCCGGCGGGCGGCCCGTTCCTGTGCGCGGCGCAGGCGGGGATTGTCGGGGCGTGCGGCCTCTTCGGTGTCGGAGGGGGTTGCGACGTCAGAGCGGAGCGGGGAGGCTGCGACCGGGGCGGAAGCCCGGCGCGTCAGGGTGTCATCCGGCCGGATGCCCGGCACTCCGCGTCCCGCCGCCGTGCCCAGCACGGCCTGGGCGAACAGCAGAAGCACCGTTGCCGACAAGATATATTTTCCCCTTGATCCGTTCAAAATCCAATAATTTTTCGTAACTTTGCCGACAAGTCGGCAAAACCGCCCGGATATGCCCCGGAGGGGCTTCCCGCGGCTTTTCGGGCCCGACAAAGATAGGTAAAAAATTACAGAAAACCCTTGTCCTCACCAAGAAATATGCGTCTGCGCCTGCTCTTCGTGTCGCTGTTGGTTTCCGCCGCCCTGCTCTCTAACGCGGCGGTGGCGGGAAATATTGCGCACGGCGTGAGCGTGGTGGTGATCGACCCGGGACACGGCGGCCGGCTGCCCGGTGCGCACTATGGCAGTGTCTACGAAAAGGACCTCGTGCTGAAGGTCGGGCTGCGGCTGGGCAAGCTCATCGAAAAGGGGATGCCGGGCGTGAAGGTGGTCTACACGCGCACGACGGACAAGATGCTCGGGGCAACGCTGGCCGAGGACCTGCAGAAGCGCGCCGACATCGCCAACGAGGCCGGGGGCGACCTCTTCATCTCGATCCATGCCAATGCCGCGGCGGCCACTGCGGCGAAGGGGGTCGAGGTGCTCATCATGGGCGAGACGCCCAAGGAGCAGCGCTACAACACCGAGGCGCTCTACGAGAGCAACCGCGAGGACCTGATCGACCTGGCGACCGAGCCCAATGCGGCGATCGTGCGGGCCCGCATCCAGAACCTGCAGATCACCTACGGCGAGTACAGCATGGCCATTGCCCGCTGCATCGAGCGCAGCTTCCGCGAGGCGGGCCGCGTCGTGCGGCGGATCAAGCCGCAGCTGCTGCGCGTGCTTTACGCCACGGACATGCCGGGCGTGCTCGCCGAGATCGGCTTCATGTCCAATGCGCAGGAGATGGCCTACATGAAGTCCGAGCGGGGCCTGGACGAGATCGCCCGCAACCTCTACGACGCCGTGCGCAACTATTCGGACTTCGTGCTCACGACGCGGCGCGGCGACGGCGAGGCGGCCGTGGCGGCTGCGGCGCCGTCCGGCGGGAGGGCGGAGACCCCGTCGGCGCAGCCCTCCGCATCCGGCGATGACCGGGCGGCGCAGGCCGACAAGCAGGAGCCGGTGCGCTACACGGTGCAGGTGCTGGCCTCGGCCAAACCCGTGTCGCTGCGCTCGTCCGAGTTCAAAAGCTACCGCGGCAAGGTGCGGCAGCTGAAGGCCTCCGGCGCGCTGCCCTACAAATATTGTGTGGGTGAATACGACACCGAGGCGGCGGCGCAGCGTCATCTGCGGCAGGTCCGCAAGGTCTTCCCCGATGCCTTCGTCGTGCGGTGCCGGGGTACGGAAATTGTAAAATAGAAAATCCGATATGAAAAGAGAAGTCAAAATCGGCATCTTCGCCGTGGCGATGATTTGTGCGGCGTGGATCGGCATCCGCTTCCTCCAGGGGCTGGACATCTTCAGCCGCAATACCGAATACTACGCCGCCTACGATCAGATCAACGGCGTGCAGACGGCCTCGCCCGTCATGATGAAGGGGGTGAAGATCGGTACGGTGACCGGTGTGGAGTTCGACCCCGCGCGCAGCGACAAGGTGGTCCTGCAGCTGACCGTCAAGCGCACCTACCGCATTCCGACCGACTCCGAAGCCAAGATCTTCAGCGACGGACTGATGGGCAGCAAGGCCATCGAGATCATCTACGGGGCGGCCGACTCCTATCTGGCCGACGGCGACACGCTCCGCTCGAGCCGCAACCGTGATCTGATGGACGTGGCCGGTTCGGAGCTCGATTTCTTCAAGCAGAAGATCGCCCAGGTGACCGGAGACCTGTCGCGCACGCTCGAAAACCTGAATCGGCTGCTCGAGAACAACGAGTCCAGCATCTCGGGTACCCTGACCCACCTGGACGGCATCACGGGCGACATGGCCGAGCTCTTCTCCTCGGAGAAGGGAAACCTGCGGGCGGCGGTCGACAACCTGACCGCCTTCTCGGAGATGCTCGGGCAGAATGCCCCGCGCATCGACAGCATCGTCAGCAGCGTGAACCGCCTGACGACGCAGCTTACCGAAGAGGAGTTCGCCCGCCGTCTGACCGAGTCGGTCGAGGGGCTGAATGCCCTGATGGCGCGTATCGAGCGGGGCGACGGGACGCTGGGGCGTCTGATGGACGATCCGGCCCTCTACGACTCGCTCACGGTAGCCAGCAGCAACCTGGCGGCCCTGCTGGCCGATCTGAAGGAGTACCCGGGCCGCTACGTGCACTTCTCGCTCTTCGGGCGCGATCCGGAGAAGATGAAGGCCAAGGCCGAGCGCAAGGCGGCACGTCTTGAGGAGAAGAAGGCCAAAGAGGCCGAAAAGTCCGGCAGGTCCGCAGCGGAGTGATCCCTGCCCGCGGCGGAGTGATCCCTGCCCGGGGCGAGTGCCGGTGGCGGGGCTGCGGTCGAAGCGAGGCCTTGACCGGATGAACGGGCCGGGCAAGCGAGATTCGGACCGAACGAACGGACTGCGGCCGGAGTGAGGCCGCCGCCGGAGGATCGGACGGCCGGAAAAGTGCGGCTGCGGCCCGACGGGCGCTGGAGGGCGCGTGTGATTGCGCTCCTGCCGCTGCGTGTAACGGCCTGCCGGGCGGACCCGCTCCGGTCCGGCGTAATTGAGATGCTATCCCAAAGAGAGAAATGATTTATCCCGCTTCTTTTGAACAGAAGATCGGCTTCGACCGCTTGCGTGAGCAGGTCGCGGCCCGTTGTACCATGCGTGCTGCGCGCGAGCTGCTCGCGGCCGAAACCTTTTCCACCTCGCCGCAGGAGATCGAACGGCGCCTGGCGCTGGCCGACGAGATGCGCCTGCTGCTCGACATGGAGCGCGACTTCCCGGGCGGCGAGTATCCTGATACGGACGAGGTCGTCGCCAAGCTGCGCGTCGCCGGCACGTTCCTCGACGTGGCCGAGGTGGTCCTTCTGCAGCGGGCGCTGGCGCTCATCGGGGCGGTCGTCGAGTTTATCGGCCGGCGCGGGGAGCACTATCCGGCGCTGCACGACCTGACGCACGGTGTCGAGTCCTTCCCCGAGATCGTGCGCCGCATCGAGGCGATCGTCGACCGCTTCGGCAACGTCCGCGACACGGCCTCCCCGGCGCTGGCCGAGGTGCGGCGCGCCATCCGCGAACGCGAGGGTCAGGCCGCCAAGCGCCTGCAGGCGGTCCTCTCGGCCGCCAAGGGGGCCGGCATCGTCGAGGCCGACGCGCAGATCTCGATCCGCGACGGTCGTGCAGTGATCCCCGTCTCGGCCTCGAACAAACGCAAGCTCAACGGCTTCATCCACGACGAGTCGGCCACGGGCCGCACCTTCTACGTCGAGCCGGTCGAGGTCGTCGAGATCAACAACGAACTGCGCGAACTGGAGTATGCCGAGCGGCGCGAGATCGTCCGCATCCTCACGGAGTTCACCGAGTCGATCCGTCCCGATGCGGAGCTGATCGCCGCCTCGGGCGACTGCCTGGCGCAGATCGACATGCTGCGCGCCAAGGGACGCTGGGCCTCCGAGAACGGCTGCGTGCGCCCGATCCTCTCGACGGACGACCGCCTCGTGCTCAAGAACGCCCGCCATCCGCTCCTGCAGCAGACCCTGCGCGCGCAGGGGCGCGAGATCGTGCCCCTCGACCTGCAGCTCGACCGCCGCAAGCACATCCTCGTCATCTCGGGACCCAATGCCGGCGGCAAGTCCGTCTGCCTGAAGACCACGGGCATCGTGCAGTACATGTTCCAGTGCGGCTTCCCCGTCCCGGTGTCGGAGATCTCCGAACTGCCGGTCTTCCGCTCGATCTACATCGACATCGGCGACGAGCAGTCGATCGACAACGACCTGTCGACCTATTCGTCGCACCTGCTCAACATGAAGCACATGCTCGCCGGGGCGTCGGACCGCACGCTGGTGCTCATCGACGAGTTCGGATCGGGCACGGAGCCCAACATCGGCGGGGCGATCGCCGAGGCGATCCTCGAGCGGCTGCTCGCAAAGGGGTGCTACGGCGTCATCACGACGCACTATGCCAACATCAAGTACTACGCCTCGTCGACCGAGGGGATCGCCAACGGCGCGATGATGTTCGACGTGCAGCAGATCCGGCCGCTCTTCCGCCTGGAGATGGGCAAGCCGGGCAGCTCGTTCGCCATCGAGATCGCCCGCAAGATCGGCCTGCCGGAGGAGATCATCTGCGCGGCGAGCGAGAAGGCCGGGTCGGACCACATCAATCTGGAGAAGCAGCTGCGCGAGATCGCCCGCGACAAGCACTACTGGGAGCAGAAGCGCGACCGCATCCGCCTGACGGACCGCAAGGTCGAGGAGTTGGAGCAGACCTACTCCGAGCAGCTGTCGAAGATCCGCGCCGAGCGGCAGGAGATTCTCCGCCGCGCCAAGCAGGAGGCGCAGCAGCTCATTGCCGACGCCAATCGGCAGATCGAGAACACGATCCGCACGATCCGCGAGGCGCAGGCCGAAAAGGAGCTCACGCGGCTGGCGCGGCGCGAACTGGACGATTTCCGCGAGACGGTCGAGCAGACCGACACGGCGGAGCGCGATGCGGCCGTGGCGCGCGAGATCGAGCGCATCGAGCGGCGGCGGCAGCGGCGCGCCGAGCGCCGCGAGCGCGAGGGGGCGGCGGAAGGCAAGGCGCCGGCGGAGGCGCCCGCTCCGGTGCGGCGCGAGGTCGAGGTCGGCTCGAAGGTCCGCATGGCGGGGCAGGAGATGGTCGGCGTCGTGCAGTCGCTCAAGGGCAAGCGGGCGCAGGTGGCCTTCGGACAGATTCTGACGACGGTCGACAAGTCGCAGCTTGCGGTCGTCTCGAACAGTGAATACCGCGAGGCGACGCGCCCGGTGACGGCCCGCACGGTCGTTTCGGCCGACATCTCGTCGCGCAAGCTCAACTTCAAGGACCACATCGACGTGCGGGGCATGCGTGTCGCCGAGGCGCTCGAGGCGGTGCAGGACCTCATCGACGACGCCCTGATGGTGGGGGTCGGCACGGTGACGATCCTCCACGGCAAGGGCACCGGCGCCCTCAAGGAGGAGATCCGCCGCTATCTGCGCACGGTGCCCGAGGTGGTCTCGGCCGTCGACGAACATGCCGACCGCGGCGGCGCGGGCATCACGATCGTGACGCTCTCGTAGCACCGGCCGGGTGCGCCGGGCACGGCCGCGGAAGAGACGGGTGCGACGGCTGCGGCCGCCGCACCTTTTTACTGTATTTTTGCGGGCGAAAAAAGGGGCCGAAGCGGAGAAGAATGCCGCTTTTCTTGTACCTTTGCGCGATGAGGTGCAACGGATCGGCTGCCGATCCGAAAAACGGATACCATGAATTACAGACTTTCACAGATCGCCGCCATCTGCGGCGGTCATTTTGCGGGCTGCGACGTCGGCGTGCGCTCGGTCGTGACCGACAGCCGCTCGCTCACGTGCGAACTGGGCACGGAGCCGCTGTTCGTGGCCATGCGCGGCGCGAACCACGATTCGCACGCCTTCATCGCCGAGATGTACGGCCGCGGCGTCAGGGCCTTTCTGGTCGAACGGGAGGTCGAGCCGATGCCCGGCTGCGGCGTCGTGCGCGTCGACAACGCCATCCGCGCGCTGCAGAGCCTGGCGGCCTACCACCGGGCGCAGTTCCGCGGCACGGTCGTGGGCATCACCGGCTCGAACGGCAAGACCGTCATCAAGGAGTGGATCGCCGAGGAGCTGCCCCGGGGAATGAAATACTACCGCTCGCCCAAGAGCTACAACTCGCAGCTGGGCGTGCCGCTCTCGGTGCTGATGATCGAGGGCGACGAGCAGCTGGCGATCTTCGAGGCGGGCATCTCGAAACCCGGCGAGATGGAGCGTCTGGAGCGCATCATCCGCCCCGACGTGGTGATCTTCACCTCGATCGGCGACGCCCATCAGGAGAATTTCGTCAACCTCGAACAGAAGTGCGACGAGAAGATGATCCTCGCGCACCGCGCCTCCACGATCATCTACCACAGCTACTACGAGCCGCTGGGCCGCCTGGTTGCGGCGCGCTTCGCCGACCGCCGGCCCATCGACGCCGCGACGTTCCCCGAGCCGGCCGAATCGGTCATCGGCAACGCCGCCTCGCGGCGCAACGCCCAGATCGTCGAGGCCTTCTGCGCGGCGATGCACTATCCCGCCCCGGCCTTCGCCGCGGCGCCGGCCGTCGCCATGCGCCTCGAGGTCAAGGACGGCATCAACGACTCGGTGCTCATCAACGACGCCTACAACCTCGACCTCAATTCGCTGGCGCTGGCGCTCGACTACCTGCACAACGTGGCGCTCGGCCGCCGCTGCACGCTCATCCTCTCGGACATCGCGCAGAGCGGCCTTTCGGACGAGGAGCTCTACAGCCGCGTCGCGGGCATGGTCGCCCGTGCGGGTGTCGACTGCCTGGTCGGCATCGGCTCGCGCCTGCGGCGCCACGCCGCGCTGTTCGACTGCGCGAAGGAGTTCTACGCCTCGACCGACGAGTGCATCGCCCGCCTGAGCCGGCAGGCCGTGGCCGGGCGCGCCGTGCTGCTCAAGGGGGCCCGCGACTTCCGCTTCGAGAAGCTCGCCCACGCCCTCTCGCGCAAGAGCCACACGACGGTGCTGGAGGTCGATCTCGATGCGATGATTCACAATCTCAACTACTTCCGTGCGAAGTTGCGCCCGGGTGTGAAGCTCGTGGCGATGGTCAAGGCCGCATCCTACGGCGCCGGGGATTTCGAGGTGGCGCAGATGCTCCAGCACCAGGGAGTAGACTACCTGGCCGTGGCCTTCGCCGACGAAGGGGTGCTGCTGCGCGAGCGGGGCATTACGATGCCGATCGTCGTGCTCAATGCCGATGCGGACAGCTTCGACCTGATGATCGCCAACCGGCTGGAGCCCGAGATATACAGCTTCCGCTCGCTCGAGGACTTTGCCGCCGCGGTGGCCCATGCGGGCGAGAGCCGCTTCCCGATCCATGTGAAGCTCGACACGGGGATGCACCGTCTGGGCTTCGTCGAGGAGGAGCTGCCGCGCCTGTGCGAGCGGCTGCGTGACTGCGGACAGGTGCGCGTGGCGTCGATCTTCTCGCACCTGAACTGCGCCGACATGCCCGAGGAGGATGCCTACACGCGGGCGCAGATTGCCCGCTACGACCGCATGAGTTCGACGCTGGCCGCCTCACTTGACTATCCGGTCCTCCGCCATACGGCCAACTCGGCGGCCATCGAACGCTTCCCCGAGGCGCTGTACGACATGTGCCGCCTCGGCCTGGGGCTCTACGGCTTCGGCTGGCACCGCGAGGAGGGGCTCACGCCCGTCTCGACGCTCAAGACGCGCATCGTGCAGATCAAGCACCTGGCGGCGGGCGAGACCGTCGGTTACGGGCGGGCCGGGCGGCTTACGCGCGACAGCGTGACGGCCACCGTCCCCGTGGGCTATGCCGACGGACTGGACCGCCACCTCGGCTGCGGCCGCTGGTCGCTGCTCGTCAAGGGGCGCCCGGCTCCGATCGTGGGGCGCATCTGCATGGACAGCTGCATGATCGACATCACGGACATTCCCGACGTGCAGGAGGGCGACGAGGCGGTGATCTTCTCGCCGGCCGCCGGCAACGACGCGGCGGCGATGGCCGAGGTGCTGGGGACGATCCCCTACGAGGTGATGACCTCCGTGTCGGGGCGCGTCAAGCGCATCTACCTGAAAGAGTAATACGGACGGCGGTGCGCCGCGGACGGCCGAAGAGCGTCCCGTGCGCCGCCGCAAAACAACGGACCGAACATGAACGGAACGCTCTACCTGATTCCCTGTCCGATCTCGGACGAAACGGCACCGTGGGACGTGCTGCCCGCGGCCAACCGCGCCGTGATGGACTCGCTCGACTACTTCATCGTCGAGAATACGCGCACGGCGCGGCGCTTCCTCTCGAAGGCCGGCATCGCGCGCCCCATCGCCGAGCTGGAGTTCCGCGAGCTGAACGAACATACGGTCGCCGGACCCGACGTCGAGGCGCTCGTCGACCCGATTGCCGCGGGCCGCTCGGCCGGGGTGATCTCCGAGGCGGGCGTGCCGGGCGTCGCCGATCCCGGGGCGCTGGTCGTCGAGGCGTGCCACCGCCGCGGCATCCGCGTCGTGCCGCTCGTGGGCCCCTCGTCGATCCTGCTGGCACTCATGGCCTCGGGTCTCAACGGGCAGTCGTTCGCCTTCAACGGCTACCTGCCCGTCAAGCCTGCCGAGCGGGCGCAGGCGATCCGCCGCTTCGAGCGCCGGGCCCGCAGCGAGGGGCAGTCGCAGCTCTTCATCGAGGCGCCCTACCGCAATGCGAAGCTCCTGGAGCAGCTGTTGCAGGTGCTCGCCCCCGACACGCGCCTGACGCTCGCCGTGGACCTCACGGCCCCCGGCGGGCAGGTCCTAACCCGCACGGTGGCGGAGTGGCGCCGTGCGCCGCTGCCCGAACTGAACAAACGCCCGGCCATTTTCATCATCGGGTAGGGTTGGTATACAATTTGAACGATGAGGTTACGGAAATCTGAAAAAACACGAGATATGAAAAAGGAAAAGGTTTATAACGAGCAGGTTACGGAGGATGAGAAGAATCCGTCCGCCGAGGCTTCCCCGACCGGAAAGCAGCCCGAAGGTGACAATGTGGCAGAGAAGCCGGAGACGGCGGCTGACACTTTGGCAGATGCGGCAGAGCCCGCAGCGCAGGAGGGCCCCGATTTCGCGGCGCTCGTTGCCGAGTGGCAGGACAAGTACCTGCGTCTGCAGGCCGAGTTCGACAACTTCCGCAAGCGGACGATCCGCGAGAAGATGGAGCTCGTCGAGACGGGCGGCCGCGACGTGCTGCTGGAGATGCTGCCCGTGCGCGACGACGTGCAGCGGGCCGTTGCCGCCATGGAGAAGAGCGACGACATCGAGGCTCTGCGCTCGGGCGTGCGGCTCATTTCGCAGAAGTTTACCGAGGCGCTGCGCCGCAAGGGCGTGACCGAGATCGACTGCCTGGGCAAGGAGTTCGATGCCGATCTGTGCGAGGCCGTGGCGCGGTTTGCCGCGGGCGAGGAGAAGAAGGGCAAGGTCATCGACGTCGTGCAGACGGGTTACAAGCTCGGCGAGCGGATGTTGCGCTTCGCAAAAGTCGTTGTAGGAGAGTAAGGTCATGGCAGAGAAAAGGGATTATTACGAGGTGCTCGGCGTTGCGCGCAATGCCAACGCCGACGAGATAAAGAAGGCCTACCGCAAGGCGGCCATCAAGTACCACCCGGACAAGAACCCGGGCGACAAGGAGGCCGAGGAGAAGTTCAAGGAGGCGGCCGAGGCTTACGACGTGCTGTCGAACCCCGAGAAGCGGGCGCGCTACGACCAGTTCGGACACGCCGGCATGAGCGGCGCGGCAGGCGGCGGAGCCGGCGGTTTCGGCGGCTTCAGCAGCGGCGGTTTCTCGATGGAGGACATTTTCTCGCAGTTCGGCGACATCTTCGGCGGCCACTTCGGCGGCGGATTCCGCTCGACCTCTTCGTCGGGCGGGCGGCGCACGAACCGCGGGTCGGACATCCGCATCAAGGTGCGGCTGACTCTTTCGGAGATCGCCAACGGCGTAACCAAAAAACTGCGGATCAACAAGACCGTGGCGTGCGACAAGTGCGGCGGCACGGGTGCGAAGGACGCCAACTCCTACTCGACCTGTTCGGCCTGCAAGGGCACGGGTTACATCACGCGGGTGGAAAACACCTTCTTCGGCCGCATGCAGACGCAGGGCGTCTGCCCGACGTGCGGCGGTACGGGCAAGGTCATCACGGCGCCGTGCGACCAGTGCCACGGCGAAGGCACGGTGCGCGGATCGGAGATCGTGGAGATCAAGATTCCGGCTGGCGTGGGCGAGGGCATGGTCCTCACCGTCTCGGGCAAGGGCAATGCCGCGCGTCAGGGCGGCGTGAACGGCGACCTGCAGGTGATGATCGAGGAGGAGCCCGATGCCGAGCTTGTGCGTGACGGCAACGACCTGATCCACAACCTGAACATTACGGTGACGACGGCGCTGCTGGGCGGCACGGTCGAGGTGCCGACGGTCGACGGACGCGCCAAGATCAAGATCGCACCGGGAACGCACGCCGGCAAGGTGCTGCGGCTCGGCGGTAAGGGTCTGCCGGAGGTCAACGGCTACGGCCGCGGCGACGAGCTGGTGGTCGTGGATATCACCATCCCGTCGAAGCTCACCGCCGAGGAGAAACGCCTCGTCGAGCAGCTGGCCGCACAGCCCGATTTCCAGCGGGCCGAGTCGGTGAAGAATCAGAATATCTTCGAGCGAATGAAGAGCTTCTTCCGTTAGTGAGACGGAAAAGTGATGGAAACACGGTGAAAAATTCGTACCTTTACGCTGTGAAGGTGACGAATTTTTCCGTTAATAAGCAGATGTGACAGCCATGTTAGGATTCAGCCCGTACAAGAAACACGCCAACAAGTTCAACTACATCCCGCGCTACTACGACCCCGAAAAGGAGGCCCGCGAGCAGCGCCGTGCCGAGCTGCGCGGCGAACGGTCGGACGACAACTCGGAGTACCGCCCCGGCAAGTACATCCGCACGCAGCGCGAAGCGCGCGAGGCGAGGCGTGCCGGCGAGGCGGGCAACGGCCACATGCGGCTGCTGAAGATGGCCGTCATCGCGGCGCTGATCATCGTCCTCGTCTACCTGCTCTACCCGCGGCTGGTGGGGCTCTTCGTGAGCGCCTCGAAGCAGGGCGGAAAGAGCGACATGGAACTCATGTACGGCGATTTCGACCCCACGGCGCCGATCACCGTCGTACCGAACGATTACGTCGAGCAGGAGTAGATGGCCGACCGGATCAGACTTTTACCCGAGGTTGTCGCCAACCAGATTTCGGCGGGCGAGGTG
>OHUJ01000159.1_pt1 | contig 38876 bp, 34 predicted proteins | sample 1579241 | NCBI WGS metagenome assembly OHUJ01 (sample SAMEA3882547, study PRJEB24775) | human gut metagenome | biome: human-associated habitat; feature: intestine environment; material: feces | place: Netherlands | collected 2009/2010
TCTCTACATCTATCAATACCCAGATGGACAGTCTCATTCCGCCAAGCAAGATTAGTGGTCTTACCCAAGGTATGTTTGTCGGCTCTGTTTCCGATAACTTCAACGAGCGTATCGAGCAGAAAATATTCCATGCCGAGATAGTAGTTGATACCGAAAAGGTAAAACGGGAGGAAAGTCGTTATCAGAAACTCCCCATCATCAACGATTTCTTGGATGCGGATGGCAACGACTGCATGAAGCAGACCATACAGGACAACTACAACCAAATCAAGGAAGATGTCAAGCAGATAGTCAAGGATGAGCTGGGGCGTATCGCCAACGATGAGAACTTAAAGCACTTGATACAGAAGGCATAAATGCGCTTTTCACAGTTGAATATTATTGCTTTTTTCCGCGAGAGCCAAGAATTATAGTTAAAAATGATTATAATATAGCTAATAATTAGTTATCAATTTTGATAATCAAAATATTTATCGTAATTTTGCACACAAATAAAAATAACATGGCTGAATAATATATGAACATAACAAGTGAAGACGAGGCTTTGTTGGAACTGTTCGAAAATGGAAAGACATCTGACAAGAAGTATAAAAGACTTCCTATAGCCGCAATCAAGGGTTATGTTAAGGCTGTCAACAAAATGAGAGCTGCAACAAGAATTGAAGACATTATGCGTGATCATGGCTTGCGCTACGAAAGATTGCACGGAGACAGAAAAGATCAAGAATCCGTAAGATGCAATGATGTCTGGCGATTGATTTTCCAAAGCTCTCCTGCCGATGGCAGTATTATCATTACCGAAATAGAATTAATAGAAATATCACATCATTATGACTAAGTTTAGTTTCAATCAGGCAGTCCCATTTGAGGCAACTCATGTGGGCGAGGTGATTAAGGACGAATTGTCTGCTCGTAATATGAAGCAGAGCGAATTGTCCGAACTCACAGGCATACAGAAATCCATTCTGAATGATGTCATAAAAGGTAAACGTTCTCTGACACCTGAAATGGCATTGTTGTTGGAAAACGCTCTCGGCATTTCTGCGACATATCTCATGAACATCCAGACGCAATACGAATTGGATTGCGCCAAACAGAGCGAAAGGGTTGTGTTGCAGACTAAAATGCTTGAGATTTGGAATGTACTCAAAGACCAAGTATCAATTCCCTTTTTCAGAAAAGTCGGTATCGTTAGAGGAAATATCATCGAGGATGTAAAACGCATCTTCGGGGTCTTTTCCGTGGATAACTTGGATGATTTCTTTGGTTTGAAGGCAGAAGAAATGGAACTTTCTTATTACCGTAAGTCAGAAAAGGTGAAAACCAATCCCGTAGACATTCTGTCTTGGAAATATTATTGCTATCATCTCTCTAAAAATGATGATTCAACTTTATGCACATTTGACAAGGGGGCAGATACAGAGATGCTGGCAAGAGAGCTGAACAATGTATTTAAAGAAAACAAGAATACGGTGAACAAAACCCAAGAGGTTCTTAACAAGTATGGCATTCGTTTTCTTGTAGTCAATAAGGTTGGGCAAGTTCCTGTTGATGGAATGTCCTTTTGGATAGGAGATACACCGACGATTGTCATCACTGAGAGAATAGCTTCCATTGACAATTTTGCTTTCACCACTTTACATGAGGTCGGTCATGTATTCAAGCACCTTACCCAAAATGGTAAGGCAATGATTAATCTCATGGAGGACAAGAAGAACATCGAGGAGTCTGAGGCTGACGAGTTTGCTTTAAATGCGACCCTACCAAATGCAGACTGGAAAAAGTTCATGGCAAGGACTCGTGATGTTGTACCTTATAAAATAGCACCATATATTCAGACAGAAGCAGACAAACACAATGTCAACCCACAACTTCTGTTCGGACGCTATAAGCATGATATAGGTATATACAAGATAAAGAATTTCTTTGAAACGAAAATTCTATAACGATTCACAAAGCACCATTGGTTACACATTTTATAGCCAATGGTGCTTTGCTTTTTCATCGCCTCATTCTCTCCAATTCATCATCCCTCCGCATTTTCTCATTCAACTTCTCCTGCATCTTGTCCAGAAAATAGGTGCGACTATAGTTCTTGCGTCTTCTGATGTCGGTGTAGAAACGATAGCAGTCCTTGGCTTTGATGCCGAAGAACTGGTACATGGCTTGCGCCAAGTCCTTGAACTTCACATCGCCATCATTCACGCTTCCCATGACGCAGATGCCATATACCATTTCTACAAGGTCAACGGCATTGCCAGTCCATTTTACTAATGGCTTTGATTCTAATGATACTGGTGGGGAGGCTTCTGAAGTGGATGTGGTCACATGAAGATGATATGTTGCTGCCACATGCTCTTGCATTCTGCGGACAAATGCAATAGCCTTGCGCACATACAAGCCTACGGTTCCCAAACAATCCTTTATATGGGGCATTGACAGATGAAAATCAAGCTCGGTCTCTGCGTATGACAGTGCAAAGACCGCTTGCTTCACGTTGGTGCTGCATAAATCAACCACAACCTTGATAAACTCACGATATGAGTTCTCTAAAGCGTTACCACCTTTGTTCTTATGACCTGCATTCAGCAAGTTGAAAAAATCAGTCTCTATCAAGTTGTATTCCATGTTGCTGTCTCTTTTATGGGTTTGTACTAATTTGATGTTTCTGTGCGCACACCATTTATTAGTCCAATACCTATGCCATTCCAAGACAGACTAAACAATAGGATGATGATATTTCCTGATAATCAGCAACTTTATCAAGAGAATAAGATTTTCACAAGGAAATTGCAAGCAGAAATAGTGTAAGGAAAACCGGACACTCGTCCAATCTTCCTTACACGGTTCTTATACCGTTACAACTTGTTAGTAGGAATACCATACTCTTTCATACGGGCATAGAATGTAGTATGGCTCATTTCCAACATTTTTGCCGCATCACGCTTGATGCCATTGCATTGCTTCAAAGCCCACAAGATACGCTCTCGATTGATCTTGCGTTCTTGTTCATCAAAGTCCAAAGCCTCTTCTGTCAATGCCGATTGTGACAACTGCAAGTCCTCGACATCTATTATCTCATTCTCGCATAACAGCATAGCTCGCATGATACATGATTTCAACTCACGCACATTGCCTGGCCATGTATGGCTTACAAGTGCCCTTTGCGCTTCCTTACTGATGCATTTTATTTCTTTGTCCGTATGCCTATCATATAGTTTCAGGAAGAAGTTAGCTAATGGCATAATATCTTCCTTGCAATCCCGCAACCGTGGAATCTCAATAACCGCTTCGTGAAGTCGATAATACAGGTCGCTTCTGAATCATCCTTCCCGAACTGCCTCTTGCAGGTTTTCGTTGGTGGCGGCAATAATGCGCACATCAGCCACTTTGTCTTTTGTAGCTCCCAATGGTCGGTAGCTCTTGGATTGCAACACACGCAGCAGCATCGCCTGTACGTCTTTCGGCAGGTTGCCTATCTCGTCCAAGAACAGCGTACCTCCTGCAGCCAATTCAAAGTAACCTTTTCTTGCTGTGTCCGCACTTGTGAATGCCCCTTTTTCATGTCCGAAGAGAGCGGAAACGGCAAGTTCCGCAGAAAGCGTACCGCAATCTACTACCTCAAAAGGTTTGTCGGCTCTTTTGCTTTGCAGATGTATCTTTTCCGCTATATGTTCTTTGCCAGTTCCGTTGTCTCCCAATATCATAACAGCCATGTCGCTTTTGGCAAACAATTCTGCCATTTTGTATATACGGCGAAACTTCTCACTTTTGCGGTAAACAATCTTGTTATTCAACTCGACGAGTCGTTTCTGCTTGTCTATGATTTCTTCCAAACGTTCATAAACTACATCAAGCAACAATTTCTTCGGTATATAGTCTTCCGCTCCCAATTTCATAGTCCTCACGGCACTCATGCTTTCATCGTAAGATGTCATGATGATAAATGGATTCTGGTAGCCGTTACTACGCATCCATTCCAACAGGTCGATACCGTTATCATTCCCCAAGCGCATATCCGAAATGACAACATCCCATTCAGAGGATTCCATCACAGCTTTCAGACCATCTCTGTAATTGTAGCATAAGATTGTTTTCCATCCCTTCGCTTCCAACTTCTTGCCCAACATATTGCAAAATGTCGGGCTGTCTTCAATGATTATTACTTTCTTCATGCTGTTACCTCCTCAATTTTCTTTTGTGCGGCTTTGATGATTGCCTTACCATGTGCGAAAACATCCTCAACCGCTTGGTTGATAACGTCGTCTGATGATGTAGAATCTTCTATCAGGTCAAAAAGATAGTTCAAAGACTCGTCAGATTGTACCATCATCCATGAGCTTCTTGCGTGGTGAATGGCATCGGACATTTTCTTGCGGTTCTCCTCTTTGGCTACATTACGGATACTGCCCAATGTATCAGTCATTTCCTTTACGAAATTCTCCAAAGTTTCTTTTTCATTACCGTAGGTCAGCAACATAGAGAAGTCTATTTGTTTTTCTGCTATTTTACCGTTCACACACTTTCTTGCAGTGTTTATCAAATCCTTGTCAGACATCGGCTTGAACAAGCAAGCGACAAATCCTGCATCAAGCAGTTCTTGCTCACTCACATTTGGTGCTGCTGTCATAACGACAACAGGAATGGTCTTGGAGTTACGCACGTTCACCATACGCATCATTTCCAGAATCTCGATACCATTCACTTCAGCCATCTTCAAATCCGTTATCAGCAGATCATAAGATTTTTTGCGCATCATATCCAATAAATCCGTGGCATTATTACAAGTGTCACATGCGATGCCGTTTGATGCAAACGCCTCACGGATGGTACTCAGTTGCACATGGCTATCATCAATGGCAATGACAGTAAACGAATCTTGTCGTTTCGTTCTATACTGAGTTGGTTCCACATTCTGCTTTTCGGCTGCAGCCATAGGAAGACTAATGGTAAAAAAACTTCCCAGTCCTTGGTGACTGGACACATCGATTTTTCCTTTCATCAGTGAAACGAGGTTCTTGACAATGGAAAGCCCCAAGCCAAATCCCGGTTGGGTAACCGCATTTCCCAATCTTGCAAATTCCTTGAAGATTTGTTTTTGTTGCTTGTCGTCCAATCCTGTTCCTGTATCCTTAACCATTAGCATGAATACACCATTCTTATAGGTTGTGGACAATACTATCTCACCCTTTCCCGTATATTTGATGGCATTGGAAAGCAGATTGCGTCCTATTGTAAGCACCTTTTCCTTGTCTCCATTGACAACACCATCAGCCTTATTGTTGACGCTCAATTCCAGTTGTTTCTTCGCAGCAAAGGGCTCATACTCCATTTTTAATTGCTCGGCAATGTCCATCATGCGGAAAGGGCGTTCCTTGACGGTCGCCTTTCCATTCGCTAATTTGGAGTAAACCAGGAAACTGTCAATCATAGAAGTCAAGCCTTTCGATGTGTCAACAATCAAGTCGGCATACCGTTTGCTTTCATCCGTAGCATCATCAAGTCCGCTAATCTTGCGAGCATAATCCTTGATGGCAGACAAGGGACTGCGCATCTCATGTGTTACTGTCAGCATCACCTTTCTTGTTTCTTCCTTGCTCTTACGTGTCTTGAATGCGAATCGCCATACCAATAGGAATAATACGAAAAATACCAATATCAACAATCCTATCATCCCTATATAATAATAGGTATAATTGCCTTCCAAGTCTGCGATTTGTCGCTCACGAACTTTGATGCCTTTATCCACATTCTCATCAGCTATGCTGATTACTCTTTGCAACTGCTTATTGATACCTTCATTTCTGTTTCCAAGACTATCCAATATCTCCACTACCTTACGGCTTTGCTGGTGATGTTTAGCAACAACCGTTTGGTTTAGGTTGGTGAGCATCTTTTCAGTTTGGGTTAAACGGTTGCCTGTTGTTACTGCATTTTCTTTCTTGCCGAACAATCTGCTGAAGAAACCTCGCTTCTTTGGCTTTGCCTGCTGTGGCATAGTTGAAAGTCTTTTGCTTTCAGTCTTATTCTGCTCTACAATTCTTGGAACTTCTGCGGTCAGCTTTTCTTGAGTGGCATTCAGATCCTGCATGGCATCCTTTATATCCAGAAGGAGCTGTTCCTTTTCTGCAAGAAGACGGCAAATCGTATCAGAATCTTCTTTCGGACAAATACCTGCGATGCCTTCAAGCATACTGTCCACTTCCAATCGAAGCGAATGATACTCATTTACATCTGTTGAGTCCCAATCCGCAACCATTTCACCAAGCAGTGACAATTCCGTTATGTGCAAGTTTAAGTCATGCACATTCTTTCGCCACTGATGCAACTCTGCATTTCTACACTCAATCTCCTTTCTGTCGCGCCATTCAAATAGGCCGATTACGATGGTACACCCTACGATGATGGCGGCAATCATAATGCCTAAAGCCATCCATCTACAGATATGCCCGGTCTGTTCTTTGCGTTCCATGTTGTTACTGTTTTCGTTTTTATTACTTCATTATTGTTTTGAACTAACATTTTGAGGCGGCAAAGATAATGGCAGAAAACTTCAAAGACGAATATTTATATACAATATAACAACTTTTATGTATTTTCAAAGAATTACATTACATATTGTTCTTATTAACCTGAATTCGGGATAAGAAATCTATTCTTCATTATGTTATTTTTATTTTCATTTTCAACTTAGGGGAAGATTGACAATGGATGTACCACCTCTCCTAAACCAAGAAATATCATGATTCATCTATCTAACCAATTCTTAAATTGGGTAAACCAATTTTTGCTGACCACATTTCGCAAATCTGGGAAGCCATAAAGACTAATGGCCATTTTATATTTTGAAGAATTTGGTGAACTTGTCTATGTAGTTATCACAACTTTTGGATAATGCCAGTGAGCGGGGAGTTAGGAAAATCAAGATAAAGCAGAAAATCGGTGGTTGCTTCCGAACAGACAGCGGTGCCGATGATTTTACCAAGCTGCACTCCATCGCAGAAACTGCTATGAAGAACGGAAATTCTAAATTCAATGCAATTCTTGCTGTAGTACAACAGTAAGACGATTACTCATGCCCATAGGGGTGCTGAGTAGTTACAACGGCTTGGGATGTCTTCGTTATCTCAGTATTCGTATCACCTTCAAAATGGAGAACATTGTCACATGGCAAGAACGTGATATACTGATAACATCACGTCTTTGAAGATTCTTACTCTTATGCTCCTTGAAAATCTGCGTTCTTAGTTTAATCGTTAATACAAAGGTATTATTTCAGCCAAATCATATCCTTTTGTGGCTATATTGCTTGATAAGACATTCAATTCGTTCTCTTCTGATTCGTCTAGCTGTAAAGATAACTCATACAACTCTCGTTGGTTTGGATGAAATTCCATGTGCTCTATGAGATATTTTTTCATCTCAGATACATTTGAATTAAAACTAATAAAATAAACTGCAAGCCGCAAGATTCTTGGATTTAAACTTTTTCAAGAGTAATTCTACTCTTTTCTTATCTTCTTCTGTAACTTCCATTGATTTATGTAACTATCTATTTGTAAGCATCCAACACCCATGACAATACAACTTCATCCCCAGTGTTTTACTGGGGATACAGAGTATTTTAAGAAATTGGATTTTTCTTATTGAACCATATTATCAATAAAGTTCTTAAATAATAGCATCCTGAGCCTCGGCTGGAATTACTTTTTGCCGAGAACTGCAGGATGCGTTGCGGGTGATTATGTAGCGCCCACACTACTAAGCTACTTCTCGTTATATATATTTTTTTGTTATTTCTAACAATATAATTGTTTCGTATCGGAAATGAAGGACATAGAGTCCCTGCCAGATAAGAATCGCTTTTAGGGTATTCTTACCTGGATATTGATTGAGTAAAACTAGTATGAATTTGATATTATAAGAGATTTTTCGACTCCCCTGTCCCCCTCTTGCGAAGAGGGGGTCCTTATCCCACTCCCAAGCCCTCGCCCTTAGCATAAGGGCAAGGGATGTAGCTGGCGACGCTATAGCTCTGCCAGAGTTTTGGTCAGCCAGCGGAGCCTGTGCCCGCAAGGGGCTGGCTGAGAGTGCTTACGCAACAGAGTTGCGAGTGTTTGACGCCTAATCGGCGAGTGTTTGTCGGCTAGCGCATCAATCTTTGTACAACGCTTGCTAACTCATCAGCATAGGAAGCAGTATCTTCTACATATTTCTTATTTACTAATATATATAAAGATAAATCATTTCTTCTATAATGCTCAAACTTGTCATCAGAAACCGTAGAAAGCACGAAACGACGATAAAAGCGAAAACGACGAGATACCATTCCATCTTGATCCTTTTCATCTTCTGCTCCAATAAAAAAGAAAGAAGCATACTCGTCTCGCTTCAATACATCTAACATAATGTGAAACATTGTATAGAGTATCGTTCTCGCCTCAAATGTATTAGAACGAAGACTAAACTTGTTCTTACTGTTGATATTTGCCTTATCAAAGAACTTAACGCAATAAGCATGTTTCTTATAACATTCAACCCTTACGATATAGGCATGATGGGATTTGTCTGACTTAAACCTATATTGCAAGGTTTGAATCAGATACTCATCACTCTCACTTTTATCTATCATCTGAAAGATAAAAGGATACCCATCAGACATCAATCGATCCATTAGATTAACTTTTCGTAAACAGGTATTGCTACCTTATCCATCTCTTCTTTCGAAATCTTAACAACTCCAGGAGTTGCATCAAAATAATCTACAGGATAACGATACTTGCCATTTGGCATCAAAACTTTAGTTACGCGACGAAAGAGAGAGATACCCTCTTCTGTAACTATCTTTGTTATCGTTTTATTAATGATTTTGCCCATAATTCTATCTTTTAGTTCATTTTCAAATGCAAATATAAGGGAAATATATGATATTGCCAAGGAATTTCTGGATTTTAACACATCGAAGAATCTGCGAAGTTTCACAGTTTCACAGATTTTTCGAATTTTCTGTTTCCCTTTTGGAAAGAGATTTTTCGAATCCCTCCGTCTCCCTTTAGCCAAAGGGAGCTCCACCTCTCACCCCGACCCTCTCTCCTCAGGAGAGAAGGAGAAAACCGCCCTACTCGGTGCTCGAACCGCTACGCTATAAGGTTGGCGGACCATCAAAGGTCTCGCCAGGTTATGCGGAATGGGACCGCCAGGGGTGGAATGGCGATTTGCGATTGTTTGTCGCCTAACGGAAGACTTTATGGCTATATCTTTCTTTATTGCAATTGCTGATTGCTACCGAAACTTATGGATTCCATCACAAAGTATTGATAATTCTTTCTGAAAATAATCTATATCAGGAGATATATCTTTAGCAGTCTGCACCCTACCATCTAAAGACAAAAATATACCAGCATGCAATGGAAGACGCTTACTTGGTTTTGGCAATATCGATACTTCTCTATTTGCAAACTCTTTATCTAAATCCCTAACATCACTCACATTCAGAATGGTATAACCAAAACGAGTATCACCTTCTGATCTAGGACGAAATATACTAGATATATCATCCAGTTCATCGGCTTTATTTCGCAATACAGAGATATAATCCTCTGCTCCACTTTTTAGCATCTCTAACTTGAATGCCTTTGGTGAAACGCGACCCTCATAGATATGAGAAGGTGAGAACAAGATTCTTGCGACTTGCTCTTCATCATTAATTTCATTGATTGTCTTTTCCATGTGCCTCCTCTAATAAATTCAAAACATCCTGTTCATTAAGGTGGTCGTAATTGTATTTGGATAAATGACCATCACGCTTGATAAAAGCTGCAATTTGATGAGGAGCTATCGTAATACCAGCTAGATTCTTTCCCTCTGTATAATCTAAATATAAATAGCCTCGGGCATCAGGGAACAATACCCAATTTACCAACTCTTTATCTGAAGATTGCAATATGACTCTACGAAGGAAATCTTGTATTCCAGAATCGATAGAAACACTGTTTTCTCCATCCCAGCCCTCTTTCAGCAATGCCAATTCTTCCAAACGCTTGAGCATCTTACTCTTGATTGGTGTCTCTGATTGATATGATTTTGATTTACTCATAGCTTTACCATCAAACTAAAACACGCTGCAAATATAAGGGAAATATATGGAATAGCCAAGGAATTTCTGGATTTTAACATCGAAGTCCCACAGATTTCACGGATTTACACAGATTTCTTTGCGGACTGGGCGGCCGAAAACAAGAGGGTCACGCAGATTTTTTCTTCTATTATACCTTATCCGCAGATGAGACCTATTCGGTCAGATGACACTGATTTTTCTGAGGCCTAGGCGGTGGGCGTGTACCCTATATACTTGTAACTTTGTATAGACAGCACGTGCAAAAGATGTAAAGAAAGGAATTACAGATAGTTACTTTGCGTTTTTAACACTTGAAAATACTGGTTTTCCGGATATATAGGGTACACTTCACTGAATCTCCGTTAATCCAACAGGCGGTTCAGAATGAGATTCAACTCCTTCTCTGCCTCTGCCAGCAAAGCAGACTTCTCTGATCCGGAGATCTTCTTGTACTCAGATCCCGCAAAATAATGAGGAAGATACGACTTCACCCACTTCTTTACCTGCAGGAATGTGTCAACATCCAGATGCACGTCGTGATCCTTGTAACTCTTCAGCAGATGTACCGGAATCGCAAAGCGTTCGGTAATCTCCTCCTTGCGCTTGGGCCAATGCTTCTCCTCTTCTGTAAGAGTATTCTCGAACTCATCATCGTGATACTCCTTGGTTACAAACTTGTGGAACTTCTCGATGAAAATACCTACACACTCATGGGGAAGCATTTTTTCCCCTCTGCCTTGCCCTGGGAATCCTTGATTCCCTGAACAATCTCATTTACCTTGTCCGTAAAGAACATGTTTCAATATTAAAAAATTAAAATTTGTAAATATGCGCCATTTTTGACGCACTGAAAAAATATCTTCAATTCTTATATCTACCTTTGCCCCCGTAAACAACAAACAGTCTGGTCTTAAAAATCAATCAAACGACGTAGAGACTAAAAGACTCTGAAAGCAAATAAGAAGCAAATTAATTACAATTCATTAAAATTGAAAGAACATGAATGAGAACTATTCAACCAACAAGGAAGCAGAAGAAGTTCTGCCCTCTTTCTTCTGGACCATCGCTTCAAGCGAAGGTCATCAGCTTATCTCTAAGGATGAGCTAGTAAGAATCATCAAGTTCGATGCCATGACTCAGAATCACACCGAACTCTATCGCAAGCAGGTGCCTATCAGCAAGGCGCTCGCCGACAACACCAAGCTCATGATGCCGGGTATCACCACCTCGGCTCTCATGGACGGACAGGGCAAGCAGGTGGCTAACATCCTGAAGCCTACCTACTGGCTCGCCGTGGATATCGACAAGATTCCCGACGAGAAGATGCAGGAGGTGATCGCAAAGGCCGACAAGGACCCTTATGTGATGGCGAGATACGTGACGGCAAGCGGTCATGGACTCAGAATCCTAGCCCGCTACAAGCCGTTTGATGACCCGGAGGTTACGGCGGTGGAACTCTTCGACGTGGTGGTACGCAAGGCGATGGACTACTTCTCCATCCTGCTGGGCGTGCCTGCCGATGAGAAGTGCACCGACATTACCCGCATGTGCGGCCTAGCCCACGACCCTACCGCCTACTTCTGCTGGAACTCGAAGCCTTTCGAGCTGGACACCAAGGACATCAAGAGACTCTACTTCAAGAAGTCGATGGCTGAGAAGTATGAGCGACGCAGCAGCCGACACAGAAAGACATCACAGAAGATGGTGAGCCTAGCCAAGCACATCCCTACCATCGATGAAGCTGCCCCTTCGATAGAGAAGCTGCTGGAGTCGTGGGGAAAATCGTTTGAGCCTAACCGCCACAACGACTATGTATATAACTTCGGACTTACCTGCGTGAAGTACGACATCGACCAGAAGGAGGCTACCGACTATGCCGACCAGCACTTCAGCGCGCAGTATCCCAAGACGGTGAGCGTGATGAACCAGGCCTACAAGCACCAGGAACAGCGAGGCAGCTGGCAGTTTATGCGCAAGGGCGAATCGTACGGCAAGAAGCCATCCATGAAGATGCTGAAGCAGTGGCTCAGCATGCGCTACGAGTTCCACCGCAACGAGGTGACGGGCTACTACGAGGTCTGCAGCCGCGATGTGATCAAGGGCAAGTTTCACCACTGGACCCGCATGGACGACAACATAGAGAACTCTCTCTGGATAGAGATGGAAGAGGATGGACTGCAGACGCAGCTACCCAGGCTCCACTCCCTCATCAACAGCGACTTCAGCGAGAAGTACAATCCTCTGCTCGATTATCTCACAGCTCTCCCAGCATGGGACGGGAAGACTGACTACATTCAGATGCTTGCCGACCGCATTCACATTGCGGATACGGATGGTGCCCACCATACCCAGGAAGACTTCAGATACTTCTTCAAGAAATGGTTTGTAGCCATGGTGGTGACCTGGGTAACGGATAGCGTGGTAGGCCAGACCATCCTTATCTTCGTGGGCAAGGGCGGCCTCTTCAAGACCACCTTCTTCGACAAGCTGCTGCCTAAGGTGCTGCACGATTACTTCATCAATGAATCTACGGCAAGCTATACCGACAAGGACTTCATGGTGGCGATGGCGAGCAAGGCTCTGATGTGCCTCGACGAGTTTGAAACGGCTTTCGGCAAGAACCTGAGTGCCTTCAAGAGCTGCGTAACGAAGCTCTTCTTCTCCATCCGCCGCCCTTACGACAAGTACCGTACGGAGCTGCCCCACCGTGCTGCCATGTGCGGCACGAGCAACAGCGTGCAGATTATCAGCGAGGAAGAGAACCGCCGCTACTCACCCTGGCTCATCGAATCGATTGACAGTCCGATAGACCATCCCATCGACTACCAGCACGTATATGCCCAGGCAGTGGCTCTGGGGCAGGAGGTGATGGAGCGCCAGCGCAAGCACGAGGATGGCTGGGTATTCTGGCTCACCACCGAGGATATCGAGGTGATGCGCGAGCACAACAGGATGTTCATGATCTCCAACTATATGGAGGACCAGATTCTGCGCTACTACCGCGTGCCGGGCAAGAACGTGGAAGCCAGATTCATCAAGTTCCGCTATTCTTCGGAGATTCTGGAGCGCATTGGCGGCTGCCCTGCCCTGAGCCGGTATATCTACCAGCAGAACCTGGCAAGTACCCTGCTGCGTCTGGGTTTCGAAAGAAAGCGCAGATCGAAAGGCATGGGCTGGTTCGTGATAGAGAAGGAGGTGGGCGAGATGAACACAGATGCCATCGTATCGCCATCTGAATGGGAAGACGACCGGAACTGACCGGCTTACGCCCCGTGAGTGACTTACTTTTTGCGGTAAGTATCTTGGTTTTTCCGAAAACCAAGATACTTATCATCTCTAACCCTTCAATTCATCATATAGAATGCTGAACGAACCAGAAATCAGATATTATACCAAGCAGGAGATAGCCCTGCTGTATTTTCCGGACTCAACTCCCGAAGTAGCCAACGCCCATCTGAGAAGATGGATCCAGAAGTGTACCCCACTCTACAGGAAGCTTCTGGAGGTGGGTTACCGGAAATCGGACAAGGGATTCTTTCCCCGTCAGGTGGCCATCATCTTCGACTTCCTGGGCGAGCCCTAGAATCGGGGAAACCGGAAAAAGTGAGAAGATGGCAGAATGTGGCAATAAGCGTGAGGATGCATCAGGAAGTGTGAGTTGCGGCTCCCGAATGTCGTATCTTTGCATCGTGTTTCATTTAAAACGTTATTGCTTATGCTTTTGTACACTTTGAAAGAGAACAAGAATGAGAAGTTGCCCGATGCCAAGGGCCTGTGGTATGCTTATGCCATCACTACGCAGATGATGGATGTGGATGGTCTTGCCGCTCACATGGCGGGCCACAACACTCCTTTCTCCAAGGGAGCCATCAAGGGTATGATTACCGACATGGCTTTCTGTATCAAGGAGCTCTGCCTGCAGGGTATCTCGGTGAAGATCGACGACCTCGCCATCTTCTCCATCGGTATCAAGAACAAGGTGGGTGCGAAGTCTGAAAAGGAATTCAGCATCGCCAAGAACATCGAGGGCTACAAGCTGAGAAGCCGTGGTACCGGCGAGCTGGCTGCCGGCAACCTGGATGTGGAAGTGAAGAAGGTTTCCTCTCTGCTTGCCAGCGAGATGCAGGTTCCGGGAGTAGATGATCCGGGCTCAGGCAATGATCCGGGTTCAGGCAATGATCCGGAATCGGGAAGTAATCCGGGATCTGGGAACACTTCGGGCGGTTCTACCGATGAAGGCAAGACCGATCCGGGTAGTGACAATGTAGATCTTTAAAGATCTGAGAGAGTGAGATGAAGCCAGGATGGCGTCAGGGGTATTCCTATAGCTACAAGAGGGGCTGCAAGCATATATGATGAAGCCCGGCAATATCTAAAATACAGCTATGTAAGGATACTCGCGAGTCCTGGCTCATCTTTATCACCTAGTTTATTCATTTCAAATTTTCCATACTCATCAAATTTTCCATACTCATGAAAAAAGAAACCGTCAAGAAGATCATCAATCTCGTTATCACCATTCTCACTGCCATAGCATCAGCCTTCTGTGTTCAGTCCTGCCGAGGTTAGGCGGTGGAGATCGGTGCCCACGAAATCGTACATCTGCCATTTCAGGAGCTGGCGGCACCGCTTCTGCACCCGATCGCCATACTGGCCTCGGAGACTGAAGAGGTTGCGCTGGAACAGGATGCCCTGCGCCTTGAGAGCCTCGTAATCCTCTTTCTTCATATAGAGGTATCGCTCGGGGTGAGCCAGGATTGGGGTATAACCCTTGTTCCTTATGCGCTCCAGCAGTCCACGGAAATTCATCGGTGGGGCAAAGATGCTGGTTTCCACCAGCAGGTATTTCTCTGCCAGGGGCAGGAGATTGCCTGCCTTGAGGCGGCGCTCGAAAAGGGCATCCAGCATGTTCTCGGCTGCGAGATGCAGCTGAAGGGGCTGGGCTCCACGCTGAAGGCAATCCTGATGATACTGATCACGGAATGCTTCGAAGACCCGGCGGAGTTCTTCGGGCTCATTCGGAACATCTTCTATGATGTGAGGGGTGAACCAGACTTCATGGATTCCGCTTGCTTCGTAGATGCGGAGCTGCTCCAGGCTCTGGGAGGGGTCCTGGAAGCCATCATCCACGCCAGGGAGGATATGACAATGGTAATCGATGCCATCAGGGAGACTGCATGTACTCCCTGATGGCTTTTTCTTGCCAAAAAGCTTTTTTAAGATTTCCATCTTTTTTTCTTTTTTGCGGGGGACAGGCGATGGAATCGCCTGGAACGGGGGTTCGGCTCTTTACTTTTCTTTTTCGGAATGGTAGTTGTAGCCGTAGCCATAACCGTAGCCGTAGCCATAGTGGCTGCCATATCTGCCGCCACGGATCTTGGTACCGTTGAGGATAAGCGACATGTTCTTGAACTTCTTCTCCTTATAGAGCTGTTCGATGTCGTCCAGCATGCTGCGCTCCATCAAGCCGCTGCGAACCACGAAGATGGTGCGGTCGGCATATTTCTCGAGAATCTGGGTATCGGCTACAATCTCTACAGGAGGACAGTCGATGAAGATATAGTCATACTCCTTACGGAGCTGATTGATAAGCGATTCCAAACGTTCGCTGAAGAGAAGCTCCGTAGGGTTTGGAGGCATGGTACCGATAGGCAGGATGTCGAAATCCTTCACCAGTCCGTTCTCCTCACCATGGCAGATGATGCCCTTCAGGTCGTCGGTTCTGCCATTGAGGTAATCACTCAAGCCCTCGGCAGGATTGCCTACGAGCATAGAGGTGGAACCATGGCGGAGGTCACCGTCGATGACGAGCACCTTCTTTTCCTTGATAGCGAGCGACATGGCGATGTTGGTAGCCAGATGGCTCTTGCCGGAATCCGGATTAAAGGAAGTGATGACGATGACGTTCTTTTCAGGATGCGCTCCGATGGTGAACTCGAAGTTGGTACGCAATACGCGGAACGCCTCGTTCACGATGTCGCGCTTGCCAGCCTTCACCACAATCTGACGCACCTCCTTCGGCTTCTTCCAGAACAGGATGCGCTGCTTCAGGGTTGGACGATTCTTGCGGCTGATATAGAACGGAATCTCGCCCAGGAATGGGATGGTTACGTTCTTCAGGTCCTTTCTGCCTCGCACGGTGGTGTTCATGTTTTCACGCACGAAGATGATGACCACAGGGATGAGGAAGCCCAGTGCGAATGCTACGAGCATGATGTTGCGGCGCACAGGAGCCACAGGCAGGTTGCTGCCTGTAGGAGGAGTGATGACGCGGGTATTATAGGCGGTGAAAGCCTTGGAAAGCTCATTTTCCTCACGCTTCTGGAGGAGGAAGAGATAGAGCGCCTCCTTTACCTTCTGCTGACGACCCACGGTCTGCAGGTACTTAGCCTGGTTAGGGTTGCTGGCAATCTGCGAGGTGGTATGCGCCTCGTTAGCCTGCAGGGTGCCCAACTGGGTGCGGAGGGTTACCACGAAGTTGTCGATACTTGCCGTAATACTTCTGCGCATGGCATTCAGGTTCTGGTCGTAATCGGCAACCAACGGATTCTGTTCGCTGGAATTGGCAACGATGTTGTTGCGCTCCAGCAGGGTCTTGTTGTATTCAGCAATCTGCTGCTCGATGCCCGGACTGTCGATACCGGTATTGGATGGCAGCACCTGGTTCTTGCCCACTCTGCCTACGAGACTGCTGCGGATATACTGCGCGATGGAGAGGCGTGAGTTGAGATCCATGATCTGCTTGCTCAGGTCGCTGCTCTTCTGCATATACTGCTGAGCTGCAGTCTCTACATCAGGCAACAGGTTGGCACTCTTGAAGGAAGAGATGTCCTTATCCACATCGCCCAGTTCATGCTCGATGACGCCGAGGCGATCGGTGATGAAACGGGAGGTGGAAACCGTCATCTGGTTCTTGTCGTCGAGCCAGTTCTTGCGGTATACGGCGATGATGGTGTTGAGGATATCCTCGGCACGCTTGGTCTGTACATCCGTATAGGTAAGATTTACGATGCTAGTCTTCTCCTCGTTCAATCCCACCGTGAGCGAGCCTAAGATGCGATTGGTCATGGAATAGAGGTCGGTATGGCTTACGTAGAGTGCCGGTGCATCGCCACCCTTGATAAAGGCAGCGTAAGATGGCGCAGCCTCCAGCTTCACCTTACCCAATGGAGTCTGAACCAGTTTGCCCAACTTACCTGTGACGGTCTTGTTGGTCTCCACAGGAGTTCCATTAGAAGATGTACCCTTGAAATCAGTGAGTTCAAACTTATCTCCGCCCTTCAGGTAAACGGTCATCGAACCATAGTGTTCTTCGCCGATGGTGAGGAACTGCACGGTGACAGGGAGGTCGTTGCCATAGAGCACATTGCGGTGGAATCGTCCGTCAACAGCGTAATCTACATTGAGTTTCAGCTGCTTTCCTACTTCCAGAAGAACGGAAGGCGACTTGATGGCAATGAGTTCGTTATTAACGTTCGACTTGGTGCCTCCCAATCCCATATCAGAGAACATCGACTCCACATCGTTATTGATGGAACTACCTTTGCTTTCATCCTTGATGAGCAGGGAAGCCGTGCGCTGATATACATTTGGTGTAGAGAGCAGATAATAGCCGGCTGCTCCCATCGTAACGAACAGGGAGAGCACGAACCATTTCCATCTGGCTAAACAGAGATAAAAGAGGTCTTGCAGGCGGATGAAATCATCCCCCTGGTTGCGGCGAAGCATCGGATTTGGAGCACCCTGATTATTCGCCGGATTTGAATTCTGTATCATCTATAATTTATAAACTATAAACTGTTAACTATTAATTATCAATTATTAATTAACCTTGAGGAAGGTGAGGATGGTAACGGCGAGTGAAGATACGCTCAGCCAGAAGCCCGTAGACTGGATGGTGTTTCCATTGACGGTAGAGGTACGCTTCTTGGTATCGTTAGGTGAAACATACACCACGTCGTTCTGCTGCAGGTAATATACAGGCGAGCTGAATACATCCTTGCCCGAGCAGAGATTAATCTTATAAATCTTCTGATGGCCGTTTTCCTGGCGGAGCACCATCACGTCGTCGCGCACACCGGTGATGGTCAGGTCTCCGGCATTGCTGATGGCATCGAGGATGGTAACCTTCTCGTCTTCGATGGCAAACTGTCCTGGGTGGTTCACCTCTCCCATCACGGAGTAATGGAGATTGCTCAAGCCCACGGTAACCACAGGATCCTTGACCAGACTTGCGTCAATCAACGCTTTCTTGATTTTCTCAGCCACCTGCTCACGCGACAGGTTTGCCACATGAACGGTTCCCAACACAGGGAAATCGATATTACCCTTGCTGTCCACAGTATAGTAATAAGCATCCTTGCTTACGTTGGAGCTGCTACTGCTGTTACTGCCCGTAAGGTTGAAGAGCTGGGAAATCTGCTGATCCTTGCTCTTTACTCCGATATAAATCTTATCGGTAGGCTTTACGGTTATCACTCTGTTCTGCAGGGTAATGACTGTATCAGGATTATTGTTCAAATCCTGAAAATAGGCTACATTCTTCGGAGTACCGCAAGAAGTAGCAATCAGGAGCGCTATACCCAGCGCTCCTGACAACACAAGTTTACTAAATTTCATTTTTTTATCTAGATAATGCTGTTTTTAATCATTACTTCTTCTCCTCTTTTCCGGCGAGGCTTACGAAATTGCATTCGGTGAGGAATGCGGCACAGGAGAGGAATCCTTCTATCTTGACCACGAAGCATTTCTCATCCTTCCCCTTCCCGCTCTTGCATCCCTTCACCTTCTGGTAATATCCCTCGAGCCCGGCAAAGACGCCGTCCTCTATCCTCACCCTTGCTTCAGGGCGCAGATTGATTTCCCCGGGAAGGAAGAAGTGCTTGTTGGCATCCTCCACGTTTTCGTAGAGCGCCATGAAATCCTCCATTTCCTTATCGGGGATGGTGATAATTTCAGAATGTCCATCCATGGGACGGATCTTGAACTGAAGCATGGAATTGTAAATCTGCTTGAGATTCCGCATTCTGCCTGGCGTTGCCTTCACAAAAAGGAGATTGCGGACTACGGGGCGATAGGAAATGACTCGCTTGCGTATGTGCTGCCCCACCATACGCTCGATGCGTTCCAAAGGAAGGAACACCTTGATATCCCGGTTGGTCTTGAGATGAGCCACTATCTTCATTTCGCGGTATGGGGCACTCATGGCATACCAGAGAGGGGCTTCATCAGGCTTTTCCAAAGTCATCTATTCATTCTTTTTTATTAACATTAATTTCAGAAAATGGCGCAATTTTAGCTCCTTACGATACCATATAACTACTTTAATTTCAAGATGTTACACATTTACCATGTTTCAGTGACAGGCTTTTAAATTTCGTTCTTATTTACAAACGTTCTTAAAAGAGTATCCTTATCACGCTGCAAAATTACGCTTTTTCTCTGATTTAAACAAATTTTTTGGGTCTTTTTTTTTTTTTAACAATTGGTTTTCTGTAGGGGGGCTTTTGGGAGCCCCCCTCATAAAACCAATTGGCGACAGAAACCCTTTGAGGCGAGGTTGGCGCTTTGCGATTGTTTGACGCCTGCCGGAAGACTTTGAGGGGAATTACTGGGAACACCTTATTATAATATGATTATTCACGGAAAAAATATGGGGAAAAGTTTGGGGAATTCAGTTTTTATTGCTATCTTTGTGGGCAAATTTACTAGAGATCTATAATTCTAAGAAAAGAAATAGAAAAAAATAACTTACATACAACATCTTATGGAGAAAAATATATACAAAGGTAACGTCCTGATCAGAAGGTTGGTGAGCATCGCAGACTTCATCATCCTCAATTGTCTGTTATTGGGTCTCATAAACATCGAGTTCCTTCATGTTCCCGAATACCTAGATCTGAAAACAAAGATTACATTCTTTATAGCAAACGTTGCTCTCGCCATCGGCGAATACAACTATAGTACTATCATCCATATAAGACGAATCGGTTTCCAGCAAGTACTTAAGCGTACGTTCTTCCTGACGCTTTGTACTACCGTCAGTTTCATGCTCTTCCTGAAATTCTTCAGTCATAGTGGAGAAATATTTACGTTCGGTTTCTACTTCGGCATCCCTTTCTATATTGCTCTGATCATCAGTCGAATCATCGAGCTCAAGGTTCTGAAATATCACCGTACCAAAGGTAGAAACAGTCGTACCGTAATCTTCGTGGGTAGCGATCCTGCCGTAAGAGAAATGTACATCACCATGACCGAAGACCCTTCTGCGGATTATATCGTGAAGGGTTATTATGCCGATGATGACATCACCGGTGCGCCTCAGGAGCTGAAAAAACTGGGTACTATGCAGGATCTTAACAAAATTTTAGACTCCAAGCTGAACGAAACCATCAACGGTTCATCTTATGGTCTAGATGAGGCTTTCTGCTGCTTATCGCATCAGGAATCTGAGCAGATTGTGAAGATCATGCGCTTCTGTGACAAGAACGTGGTGCATTTCTATTATCTGCCTCGTCTGTTCGGCGAATATAAGTTGCACCTGGATTCCATTAGCTTTATGGGCAAGACGGTTTACACAAACCATAATGAGCCACTGTCTTCTATCTCGAACCGTATTCTCAAGCGTGCCTTCGATATCGCCGTGAGTGGTGTGATCTGTCTCTGTTTCTTGCTTTTCATCCCAATCATTGCGCTGATTATCAAGATTCAGAGTCCGGGCCCTATCTTCTTCCGTCAGGCTAGAACGGGTCTGAATGGTGATACCTTCATGTGTCTGAAGTTCCGTTCAATGCATGTGAACAAGGATTCAGACAAGGCTCAGGCTACGAAGAATGACCCAAGAAAGTTTGCGTTCGGCAACTTCATGAGAAAGACGAATATTGATGAGTTCCCTCAATTTATTAATGTATTGAAGGGCGATATGAGTATCGTGGGTCCTAGACCTCACATGTTGTATCATACTGAGGTATATGGCAGTTTGATTGATAAGTATATGGTTCGCCACTTCTCGAAGCCTGGCATTACCGGTTGGGCCCAGGTAACGGGTTTCCGCGGTGAGACGAAGGAGCTCTGGCAGATGGAGGAGCGCATCAAGCGAGATATCTGGTATATCGAGAACTGGTCGTTCTGGCTTGACATCCGTATCATCTTCCTGACAGCCAAGAGTATTATCTGCCCGGATAAAAACGCTTATTAAAAAATGCATTCTTTCGAATGCATTTTTTTTGCCTGGCAGATAAAATCATTTTTTCGTTTACTCCTCCAAAGCCTTGATTTGCTTTTTGGGGGTGACTCCCAGATTCTTCAGGCTCTCTACCCTTCTCATTACATTGCCGGTACCATCATAAAGCTGCTTTTTCGCTTTATCATAGGTAACGGAGAGGCGGGTGAGGAGATCGCCTATGCTCGTGAAGGTGTCTTCGAAAGTCGCTACCTTATCATATAGATCGGCTGCCGTCTTCACTATTTTCTCTACATTCTTGTTCTGACGGTCATACTGCCAGAGATTATACGCCAGCTGCAACGCCATCAGGAGATTGCTCGGAGATATGATGATGATCTTCTTCTGATAGGCATAACGGCTCAAATCCGGCTGCTGCTTCATCGCAGCGATATAACTGGTTTCGTTAGGTATGAACATCAGGACGAAACCGATGGCATCTTCTACCAACTTCGAATAATCCTTCTCCGCTAACTCATCGATGTGCTTGCGCACACTCTGTGCATGCGACTTCATCAACCGCTCCCGCTCCTCATCGGTCTCTGCCGCCAAGGCATCGGTATAGGCGGTGAGGGATACCTTGCTATCTATCACGACGCTCCTGCCTTCCGGGAAGCGGACGATGACATCAGGACGGAAGTTCTTGCCGTTCTCATCCTTGGTGTTTTCCTGGATAAAGAACTCCTCGTCCTTGCGCAAACCGCTATTCTCCAGGATGGTTTCCAATACCATCTCGCCCCAGTCGCCCTGCATCTTGCTGTCGCCTTTCAATGCCTTGGTAAGGTTGGCGGCATCAGAACCTATCTTCGAGGTCTGCTCCTTCAGACTCGTTACTGCCTGCTGCTGTTCCTGCTGGAAGAGCTTCATCGTTGCCTCGAAGGTGCTCTGGAGTTCCTTCTTATTCACCTCGTTCTGGGTCTTGCTTTCTTCTACCGATTTCTTGAAATCGGCAAACTGCTCCTTGATAGGTTTCAGGAGTTCATCCATCTGGAGCCGGTTGTTTTCCTGGAGGGCCGACTGCTTGGCAGCGAGCTGTTCGGCAGCAGCTTTCTGCTGTTCGATGGTCATGCGATGCATCTCCTGCTTCAGGCTTTCGAGTTTCTGTGCCCACTGCTGGTCGCTTTCCGCACGGAGCTTTTCGGCAAACTGCCGCTCGTTCTCCATCTGCGCTTTCAAGGATTGAAGTTCAGAAGCATGATGCTGATTGCTCTGGTCAATGTTTGCCGCCAGCACCTGAGCCTTTGCTATGAGCTGTGTTTTCTCCTCTCCCGCCTTCTTGGCTTCCATCAGTTTGCCAACGAAGAATCCGATGGCAAGGCCTATAACGATTCCTATTACTATTTCCATTATCTTTTCAAAAATTATTCTAAAAATACAATTGCTATGTTTTGCAAAAATAATGCTTTTAAAACGTAATACCAAATGTTCGAGGGGAATGTTGTAGATATTTAACTTTTGGACAGGCGATGGAATCGCCTGGAACGGGGGCAGGAGGGGGCAATGGCGGGGGTAGGAGGGTAAGGGCTACTTCTCTTCCGAAACTCATCAAAAAAAGAAAAAAACAAGGGGAAATAGGTGATTAAATGAAAAATTTGCATTATCTTTGCAGAAATATTTAATATTAAAGGAAACATTTGAAACAAAATAAAGATATAGACTATGATCAAAAGATTATTATCCTTTTTAGACGCTTCGCCAGTGAACTTCCTGGCTGTGAAGAATATCTCTGAGGAATTGGAGAAGAAGGGGTTCAGACGATTGAACCCTCAGGAGCCGCTGGGCAAGGTGGTGGCTGGTGACAAGTTCTTCGTTACCAAGAACGACTCTTCTATCTATGCTTTCCAAATCGGAAAGAAGGCGCTTGCCGATGCAGGCTTCCACATGATCTGCGCTCACTGCGACTCTCCTACCTTCCGCATCAAGCCTAACGCTGAGATGACTTGCGAGGGCGGTATCGTGAAACTGAATACCGAGGTTTATGGCGGTCCGATTATGTCAACCTGGTTCGACCGTCCACTCACTCTGGCGGGTAGAGTGATCGTAAAGGGCGAGGATGCGATGCATCCGAAGACTCTCCTACTCCATATCCAGCGACCTCTGCTGCAGATCAGTAATCTCGCAATCCACTTCAACCGCCAGGTGAATGATGGCGTGAAGCTAAGCAAGCAGAAGGATGTGCTCCCTATCCTCGGTATCATCAATGATGAACTGGAGAAGGGTAATCTGCTGATAAACGTGATTACCGGCGAACTGAATATCCAGAAGGAGGATATCCTCGACTTCGACCTCTATCTGGCTGATGCCACTCCTGCCTGCACCTTCGGTGTGCACGATGAGTTTATCTCTTCGGGAAGACTCGATGACCTGTCGATGTGCTGGGCGGGCGTAGAGGCTTTGATTGCTTCTGATGCCCAGGATACTACCCAGGTGCTGGCGATATTCGACAATGAGGAGACGGGGTCGCAGACCAAGCAGGGTGCGGGAAGTCCTTTCCTCTCTTATATGCTGCAACGCATCGCTCTTGCACAGAGCGGAACAGAGGAGGCGTATTATCAGGCTGTAGAGCGTGCCTTCATGATTTCTGCAGACAATGCGCATGCCTGGCATCCTAACTACAGTGAGAAGTTTGACCCAACGAATCATCCGATGCTGGGTGGTGGTCCGGTAATCAAGTTCAATGCGGCACAGAAGTATGCGAGTGATGCGGTTTCTGCTGCCATCTTCGCGAATATCTGTGAGGCAGCCGGTGTGCCTTGCCAGCGTTTCGTAAACCATAGCGATGTGGCTGGCGGAAGCACCTTGGGCAATATCCTCGCCTCTTCCATCCCATTGAAGGGCGTGGATATGGGTAATGCCATCCTCGCCATGCACAGTTGCCGCGAAACCGGCAGCGTGATTGATCACGAATACTGCGTGAAGGCTTTCACGAAGTTCTATCAGTTATAAGGGAGTTAGGGGAGTTAACTCCTTTAACTCCCCTAACTTTCATTTTTTCTCATACCCCTTATTCTGCACGAGCTTAGGATTCAGGTCGATGCATTTCTGAGGAATCGGGAAGACGGTGGTGAAGCCGGAGGATTCGCCAAGAAGAGGGGTGCGGAGATCGTATGCCTCGGTGAACTTGCCGAAACGGATGAGGTCCTGGCGGCGCCAGCCCTCCCATACCAATTCCAGCAGACGCTCTTCCAGGATATTGCTGAGCGTAGCCGGGCGATTCGGCATACCCACACGGGCACGGACCTTGTTCAGTTCCACATCGCCATTCTCTCCCTTGCGCACCTTGGCTTCCGCCTTCATCAGCAGCACATCGGCATAACGGAACAGCACGATGTCGTTGCTCTGCAACTTGCCATCCATATACGAAGTTCTATCCACCTCGTACTTCGCCATTCTGGCTCCTGCCGTCTTGATATACTGGCTGTTGGTGAGATTCTGCGCCACTTCGAAAGGCTGATACTCCAATGGCTTTCCATTGTCCATCAGCAGTTCATTGCCATCTACCTTTACCACGCCCGCCACAAAGTTCATGCGGCAACGGGTATCCTCATCCGCCTCGCCATATCGGTTTGCCTTCATCGTAGAGACGGTGGCACAGGTACCGTTCTCACTACCCCATCCCAAGGCTCCACCATGCGTATAATGGTAAGAACGGAAGAGATAATGGAACTGGTTGGTGTAGATATTCTTATCCATCGGAATGGTAAAGATATTCTCCAGGGAAGTTTCATTATGGGCAGAGAAATTGAAGGCATCATCCTTCTCCAGTTCATAGCCCTGCTCCGCCAGTTTATCGCAATAGAAGATGCAGGTTTCCCAGGCATTCAACTTCTTGCTCCGGTTCTGTCCAGCCGTTCCTCCATTGAGCAGCGAGGCACCATCTGCCGTCTGCACCATGAAATAGATGTTCTTGCCCTTCGGACGCTTGGCATAGCCACGAGTCCAGTCATCAAACATATAGATTTCGGCATTCAACGCCAGTTTTGCCAACAGGAAGTTGACAACCGGCTGGGTGATTCGACCATAGTAATTGCCCTCCTTGTTGCTATGCTCATCCGGCAGATACGGCAGCACCTTCTGCAACTCACTGAAGATAAACTGGAAGGTTTCGCTCCTCTCGCTCTGAGCCGAGAGGTTGACATCGGTGACGGAGATGCCGGAAGCACCCGTAACCGACTCATAGATAGCCGATTCGCCCGAAGAGAGAACCACCGGAACCCTGCCGAACATATCCATCGCCTCATAATACATCAAAGCCCTGACGGCACGCACCTCTGCCTTGAACTGATCCTTCTGGTTGGCTGTGAGCAGGGAGGAACGGGCATTGATGATGTCGAGCGACTTGTTAGCCAGGACAATCACCTTATAGAGATATTTCCAGGTATCATAGAGCGGTTCGTCATCCGCCGTCCAGTCATGTCGGTACATGGCATTCCACAATCCACCGTCATACCAGTCGCCACCACGAATGGGAATCATCGCCTCGTCGGTGGTCAGAGTATTGTAATCGTAGATGCCCCGGCAAGTGCCCTGAATGCCCTCGCTCTCGTTAGCTCCACCTATATAATTATAGAGCGAAGCCACGGCATTGGTATAGATTTCTGATGCAGAACCATAGATGGCATCCTCATCGAGCTGATCCTTGGGATGCTCATCCAGACAGGATGTCATCATCAGGGCAGCCATCAGAAAAAACAAGATTCTATATCGTTTCATACACTTCAGATTTTAGAATTGAACACTTAGACCCAGCGAGAAGGTGCGGTAAAGCGGATAAGTGCGCTTGTCGTCGATACCCATCGTGCTGTTCACCACGTAGCTGTTGATCATCGGAGTGAGTCCGCTGTAGCTGCTGATGGTGGCTAGATTGTTGACACTGGCTGATACACGGAGCGACTGTACAGCGCCCTTGCGTATCGGGATATCATAACCCAGGGTGAGATACTCGAAGTTGAGATAATCGCCCTTCTCCAACCAGTAATCGGATACGTTCTGATCGACGATGTTCTTCTCGGGAGCACCCTTCAGGACATTATAGTCCGGGAAGCTCGACATATTGTTGTATGCCAGCGCCGTGCCGTTGAAGATCTTATGACCGAAGGCTCCGTTCATCTGGAAGGAGAGATACCAGTCGCGATAACGGAAGCTGATGTTGGAACCCAGGGTAAGCTTCGGAGTAGCCTGACCGGCGATGTATCGGTCGCCACCATTACTCAGATCCACGGTTCCATCCTGATCCAGATCTTCGATATCATAGCGATAGTGTCCGTTGCCATCCTCTATCAATCCCCGGCAATGAGGAAGGTAGAAGACGCCGAGCGGCTGTCCCACTATCTGATAAACCACATTATTATATCCGCCATGCTGACCGGCACCCGAGAGGGCACCCACCGGCGTGATATCGGCTGCCGACATCTTCATACCCGCATATTCACCACTCAGCGACAGGAGCTTGTTCTTCTGCCAGGAGAGGTTCATGTTGATATTCAGTTCCATCTCCTTCTTCTGGACAGGAGTGATGGAGAAGCCGATTTCCAGACCCCGGTTGCTCATGGAACCCAGGTTAGCCAACAGCTTGTCGTAGGCAAACGGCGGCACGGGCACATCGTAGGCATAGAGCATATCGGTGGTCTTGGAAGCGTAATATTCCGCCGTGAGAATCAGGCGGTTGTTCCACAGTCCCAGGTCGGCACCGATGTTCCAGGTGGCACGCGTCTCCCATTTCAGATCGGGATTGTTGTTGCTGATCATTCCCATGGTTACCGTAGGCGAACTATTAACGGATACGATACCATTCTGCCGCACCGTATTCATGGTGGTATAGGCAGAGATACCTCCGAGATTACCGGAGCGACCATAGCCCGTACGGAGTTTCAGCATCGTGATTTCACGATTGGAACGGAGCCATTTCTCCTGCTTCAGATCCCAGGCGAGAGAGACGGATGGGAAGAAGCCCCAAGTATGGTCATCACCCACCATGGAGGAACCATCGCCACGCATGGAAACGGAAAGGCTATATTTGCCAAGCAGGGTATAGTCGATATTGCCCATCACGGAAGCCAGCGCCTGGTCTTCGTAGTTGCTATCCGTACCTCCGAAAGGTCGGGAAGCGGCAGCACCGATATTGTGATAATACATATCATTGTTGGAGAATCCCTTAGCCGAAGTCCAGAACCCGGTGCGGATATCCTTCTGATATTCAGCACCTACCATCGCCTTGAGGCTATGAACACCCCACGATTGCTGGTAATTGAGAGAGACATTGCCCAGCCATTCCTCGCTCTTGAATTCTCCCCGATAGAGATTGCCCTGCGCCCACACCCAGGTAGGGCAGAACTGGTTGTTCTCGTTGGAGGTATAGGTATAGGCACCGAAAGCAGAAATGCTGAGATGGTTGGAAAGATCATATTTCAGCTTGAGATGGGCATTGAAGTTCAGGTTCTTCGTGTCGTTGCGCTCCTTGAGCAAGGCTCCAGGAGGATTCACCTGAGATGCCGCCCCATTCTTTACCCAACTGCCATTGAGCTTCTCGTAAGGATAGGTAGGATTCATGGCATCGGCAGAATAGAAAAGCATCTGACTGTCGAAGATATCATTGTTCTTGTAGGATGAACCGAAGACGCCGAAATCGCCCGTCAGTCTGTCGCCGAACGCCTTCTGCGTGACATCAATCTTAGCCACGAGATTGCGATAGCCCTTGCTTCGGATGATGGTATTATGATCGATATAGCCGAAGGAAGCACGATAGTTGCTTTGCGGAGTGCCGCCACTGAAAGCCAGGTAATGGTTCTGGATGGTTCCGGTACGGGTAATCGCCTTGCGGAAGTTGGTATCAAATCCCTTGTTGTTATACTCCAGCCCATACTTCTGGGCAGCGGCAATGTATTCGGCTGCATTGAGCATTTCCATGCTCTTGTACATCGCCTCGATACCGTAATTGCCTTCGTAAGAAATTTGGAATCCCTTGCCGGTACCCTTCTTGGTCTTCACCTGGATGACACCCGAAGCACCACGTGAACCGTAGAGGGCAGTTTCGCTGGCATTCTTCAAGACAGTAAAACTCTCGATATCAGCGGGGTAGATGGTAGCAAGCGTAGCCACATCGGAAGTAACGCCATCGATGATGACGAGCGGATCGTTGCCGCCCATGATGGAAGTGGTACCACGGACACGCACGGAATTGAGCATGGCGATGCGGTCGAGACCATTGGTCGTGACGTTGACACCGGCAGTCTGTCCGTTCAAGGCATCGAGTGCATTATGCAGCACACCTTTCTTGAGGAGTTCAGGCTCCACCACGCTTATCGAACCGGATAGGCGCAAAGAGTCCAATCCTTCGATGTTGACCGACTGAGCATGGAGGGTTTGGGGTGCAAGCATCATCGCACCCAGCGTATATACTATGAGTTTTAAGTTCTGTTCCATAAACATATCACCGTTTAGTCCAGGTTTCAATCTATTCCGACTGCAAATATAAGAAAAAAGAATGATACCAAGCCCATATTTTCGAAAAATCTTTCGAAAAAAGACTCAAAAAGCATCAAGTCCAAGGTAATCATAAAGTTCAAAGCTCAAAGTTCAATATTCAAAGTAATCATAAAGCTCAAAGTTCAATGTTCAAAGTACATAAACGGAAAAAGGAAGCCAAGACAAATACAAACTTGTCCGACTTCCTTTTATTTCATTTATATAAACGAGAACCACTATACCAAGGTTCCGTGCTTATCTGATTCAAATCAGGCTCTTCCTAAAGGAAAGCCCTTTCATGATGTGCTTATTTCTTCACTCTCAATCCATTCTCGATGCTAGAGAGTTCATCGAAGAACTCGGCATCAATCTTCAGTCGCTCCTCTACCTTGGCGCAACTGTGGATAACCGTGCTATGATCGCGATTACCAATGAGTTTGCCCACTCTGGAAGCAGGCATCTTGATGAGTTTCTGAGCCATGAACATCGCCACCTGACGCGCCTCCACGTACTCACGCTTGCGGCTCTTGCTGTTGACTGCTGCCACCGTTACCTTATAATGATTGCAGACCGCCTCCACGATTTCATCGAGGGTGAGCACCTTGTTGCTCTCCTCTACCTTGACGGCACGCTTGATGACACGCTCCGCCAGTCGGATATCGATGCTGCTGTTATATACGATACTGTAAGCCAGCAAACCATTGATGGCACCCTGGAGATCACGCACACTACCGTTGCAGGTCTGTGCGATGAAGGAAACCACATCCTTTGGAATCTTCAGTCCATCCTTGCGCACCTTGTTGCTCACGATATCCACGCAGAGTTCCACGTTCGGCTTCTCCAACTCCGCCACCAGTCCACAAGAAAAACGGGTGATGAGTCGGTCTGGCATATCCTTGAGTTCTACCGGAGGGCGATCGCTCGCCAGAATGATACGCTTTCCGTTGCGGAAGAGGTGATTGAAGATGTGGAAGAAGGTATTCAAGGTCTTCGCCTTGCCTGCCCAATCCTGCACATCATCCACGATGAGCACATCGATAGACTGGTAGAAATTGATGAAATCATTGCTCGCATTATGCAGCACCGCATCGGTATATTGTGTCTGGAAGAGGCGGGCACTGACGTAGAGCACACGCTTCTGAGGATACATCTGCTTGGTTTTCAGACCGATGGCATTCACCAGGTGAGTCTTTCCACTACCCGAAGGACCATAGATGAACATCGGGTTGAACTGCGTGGTGTTCGGATGCTCAGCGATAGACAATCCCACCGAACGTGGCAGCTTGTTGCTGTCACCCTCCATATAATTATTGAAGGTGAGTTTCGGATCAAGTTGGGTGTCAATGTCTTCAGGCTGCTGTGGTTCTGCCGGGTTAGCCTGTGTCTGTGGCTGCTGTGCCAATCTCTTGCGCTCAGCCTCATCAATATCAGCCGGATCAGCTTCCACATCCTGGGTCAACCTGTGCTCCTTATCCGTTACCACCCGATAAGTGAGACGGATGCCATCGCCGAAATTGCGATGCAGGACCTTGCTCAACAAGCCAACATAGTTCTGTTCCAAGTACTCATATACGAATGGACTTGGAACTTGAACCAACAAAGTCTTGGTCGAAGGCTTGTACGACTCAAAGACTATTGGTCGAAACCATGTATTATATTGCTGCTCTGACACATTATCCTTTATAAGTAAAAGACTATTGTCCCAAAGCGCTTTTGGACTTGCTAACATTGACACTATTTACTACTTATTTAATTGTTTTTTTACCTTAACACTACATCAGATTGCACCATCTGATGCAAATCGACTGCAAAATTACAAAAAAAAGCCCAAAGTAGCAAATCGGGCTATTTATAATATTTTAAGACTACACTGATAACTCTCTCATAATCAAGCAACTAAGAAAGTTATCCACAATTGCATTTTAGGGGCTATGAAACAATTTTGAAACACCCCGAAATGGCTAAAAAACAACAAGTTCTGTAGCTATTCCGGGGCGTGAAACATTGCTTTTATTATTTAGACAAAATTTATTTTGGCTTTTTCCTCAAAGATGCCTTTAAAACGGCATCTTCGAGGCTCTACTTGTCTTTCCTGCCAAAAATTGAAAAGTGAACATAGCGCTTTGGATGCGCCTTGAGATCGATGACCAGAGAGTCGGCATGCGACATGGTGGAGTTCAGATTCTCATAGAGACGGGTATCGTTCATGAGGAGACCCAGACTACCCTTTCCGCTGTTCAACTGCTCGGTAAACTTCTGTGCACCATCGAGGGTTGCATTCACACGGTCGAGTGTGCCCTGTACATCGAGGCTCGCCAGGTTAGAAGTGAGCCGGTTGGTATTGTCGAGAACGCCATTTGCCTTCTTCATCATACCCGGAACCTGCTTGTTCAATCCAGCCATCAGGGTATTCAGCTCACGTGTGGAAACGGTGAGATTGCTGGTGATGGTCTCCACATTGTGGAGGGAAGCAGCCAGGGCAGGATCTGCCAGGAGTGCATTCACACTGGCGAGGATGGAATCCAGCTTAGGCAGCATCTTCTCAACTACCGGAATCATTTCGGCAGCCTTGCCCATCATACCGTTATTCACGGTGCCAGGGATGATGCCGCCCGGTTCGATACGCTCACGAGGATTGTTGGCAAGCAGGAGACTTACCTGGAGGTTGCCCATGATATCCTTTGCAATCTCTGCGGTACTACCTGCAGGGATTCTCAGGTCCTTGTTGATATCCACCTTGACCTTGATGGGACCCTTTCCGGAATAGTCGAAATCCAGCTGATCCACGGTACCCACCTTGTAGCCATCGGCATAGATAGGAGTAGAAGCACCCATACCCTGGATGTCATCAAACGTCATATAGTAGGTGTTATTGGTAGAGAACAAGTTGATGCCTTTCAGAAAGTTGATTCCGAAATACATCACCAAGATACCTACAATAGCGACCAACGCTATCCTAATTTCCTTTGTCAGTTTCATATTGTTTCAAATTTTATTCTTTTTATTATACCTATTTATATAGAACGAATCACAAGCTGACCGAAAAGAGCACGACCGAGAGCCCGAAACGTACAGGAGCTAGCGGTTGCGGTTCTGCTTGAACTCCCGGATAGCCTGGTTCACGTCATATTTCTGTCCGTTCTTGAAGGCGATGATGAAAGCCGCCGGGAACTTCTCCAGCTTTTCCTTGCGCAGGCGATAGATCTCGTTGTAATTGGTGGAAGCACCCAGGGTGTATTTCACCAGATTACCTTCCTGGAAACTGTCGTAATCGGTTTCGCCCTTGAAATGAGCATCGCCCTTGCGAAGGTTTCTACTACCTACGAAAATCTGAAGCTTGAAGACCGGTGCATCTGCTACCTCTACCTTCTTCGACTCCTTCTTCGGTTCTGCCTTCTTCACTTCCCGCTTTGGCTCAGGCTTTGCCTCTTCACGCTTCGGCTGCTCTACCCTCGTTACGACACGAGTCTTAGGCGCTGGTTCCTGATCGGGAACAATCTTCGGAATATTCACATCCTCTGAATCCTTGGCACGATAAGGAACGGAAACCGATCTGTCGTACTTATTCTTGTATTTTGCGAAAGCCTCGTAGATGCCACGGGCGATATCATCCACCCTGCTGTCGTTGTTGAGCAGGCGCTCTTCATCAGGAGTGGTGATGAAACCCAGCTCTATGAGGCATCCCGGCATGGAAGTCTCTCTCAAGACCAGGAATCCCGCCTGATGCACGCCCTTATCAGGACGGTTGGCACCATCGCAGACCCCTCGCTGAATCATTCGAGCCAGATCTACGCTACGCTCCATGTTCTTGCCCTGGATGAATTCGAAGATGATATAGCTCTCAGAAGAACGGGGATCGAATCCCTGATACCTCTGCTGATAGTCCTTCTCCATCGAGATGACGGAGTTCTCTCGCATCGCCACATCGAGATTATCCTTGGCACGGTGCATACCGAGGGTATAGGTCTCGAAGCCACGAGCAATCTTTCCTGCCGACAAGGCATTGGTATGCACGGAGATAAAGAGATCGGCGTTGGCACGGTTGGCAATATTCGCACGCTCATTGAGCGGGATGAAGACATCCGTCTTGCGGGTATAGATGACTCTTACCTCCGGGAGATTCTGCTCCACATACTTACCGAAGCGCAAGGCAACGGCAAGATTGATATTCTTTTCCTTGGATATGGCTCCGAGTGCTCCGGCATCATGACCGCCATGACCGGGGTCGATGACCAACGTGAATCGCTTATTGGCAGCGAACGCCGTCATTGCCAACATACACATCAAAGCCCATATCAGTGTTACTTTCTTACACATACTTTCTGATGATTTTGCAAAATTACTACTTTATTATCAGAAAACCTAATTCTAACTATAAGTTTTATCATTTGTTAATACAACCTCTACCCCTGCACCGTCGCTATCGGCACCCATCGGTGGATTTACCTTGGTGATAGAGAGTTGGAGTTTCTGGATTTCCGGGAAATCGGAAAAGAGCCTATGGGCGATTCTACCTGCCACATGCTCCAGGAGCTTGCTGGGCACCGCCATTTCTTCTCTTACCTTCTGATAGACCTCGGCATAATTGAGGGTTCCCCGAAGATCATCGGTCTTCATGGCAGAAGAGAAGTCATAATCCACCACCAGGTTGACAAGATAATCGTTGCCAACGATTCCCTCCTGCGGCAATACGCCATGGAAAGCGTGGAAACGCACGTTCCTGAGGTATATCTTACTGCTCATCAATTTCATCTTCTGTCTCCTTATGATCTATTCCGTTTTCCTTGTTTTCTATTCCGTTTTCTTCGGAGAGATACTTTTTCAAGGCTCTTTCCACGCCTACCCGCCAGGTGTTGAGGGTTTCAGAGGTGAGCTGCAGCTGATTGACCAGTTTGATGACGTGAGCAACCGGCATGCGATAGCGCAGGACTCCGGAGATGAGCTTGGCGTAGTTCCAATATTCGGGATTGAACTTCTCGCTCAATCCTTCGACGGTAATCTTGTAGCCACGCTTGTTGACAAACTGGAAATCGTATCTTTTCTGGCCCTCCGGGAGCACCGTCTTGATGATCTTGCCCTTGGTAACAGACTTGGGGAGCATAATGCCTTCATCCTCATCCTGCAAGCCGGTGAATATCTCGTAGGGATGACCATTGAGCAATCCGACCAAAGCCACCCATTTCTCCTTATTGTTCTGGTATCTCACCACATCGCACTCCAATTCCTTAGGTCGAACCTCTACCACTTCCGGACTGACGATTGATTTCTGGGTTTCTTCAGAAACAAGTTTCGCCAATGGCAGATGGAGCTTATCCCAATCAACATTCTGAGCATCAAAATGCTCGTGCAGGGCATCCAATCGGGTCTTCAAATCTATCATCAAGGCGTGGCTCGCCTCTTCGAAAGTCATATTTTCAGTATATTCCATATCAAACGTTTAATAATTAGCTGCAAAATTAAAACAATATTTCTAAAATATGAAACGTTTGAGCAGATATTTCATCAAAAAACGCACGAAAAGTCCATAATGAAGCGAAAAATGTAAAAGAACCGTGTTCTTTTTGGGAAACTTTCAGTATCTTTGCATAAGATATTAGAAAAAGAAACAAGATATGGAATCAATCAAAAAAAGAACCTCCATCCGCAAATATGCAGACAGAGAGGTAACAGATGAACTTTTAAACCTGTTGCTGGAAGAGGCGATGCGAACTCCTACCATGGGAAATCTGCAGCTCTACAGCGTAGTAGTAACCCGCAGCGAAGAGGGAAAGAAGGCTTTGGCCCCTGCCCACTTCAACCAGCCGATGGTAACAGGCGCCCCTGTGGTACTCACCATCTGCGCAGACTACCGCCGCACCACCCTCTGGGCAGAAAACCGCAAGGGAACTCCGGGATACGACAACATCCTCTCGTTTATGAATGCGGCTACCGATGCCCTGCTCTTTACCCAGACATTCACCAATCTGGCAGAAGAAGCGGGTCTGGGCACCTGCTTCCTGGGCACCACGGTGTATATGCCGAAGATGATCATCGACACCCTGAAGTTGCCGAAACTGGTTATGCCGGTGGCTACCCTTACCATCGGATGGCCAGATGAGCAGCCTGCCCAGAGCGACCGTCTTCCTCTCCGCAGCATCATCCACAACGAACATTTCGAGGATTATACCCCAGAAAAGATTGATGACTTCTATGCCGAAAAGGAGGCTTTGAAAGAGAACCAGGAGTTTGTACGCAACAACAACGTAGAAACCCTAGCCCAGGTTTTCACCGATATCCGATATACCAAGAAGGATTGCGAGGCCATGAGCATCGGATTCCTCGATGCCCTCAAGCAGCAGGGATTCCTCAAGTAAATAAAAAAGCGCATCAGAATTCTGATGCGCTTTTTTATTTTACTTTCAGTTTTACTTATTGAAACCTGTAATCTCTACGAATGGAGCCTGACCTCTGCCATCCTCATCACGATAAGATACCTTAATCTTCTTGCACTCGTTAGGCATCAGACTGAAGTAGTTATCGCTGTAGATAACAGGGAGAATCTGCTCACCATCACCACCCTTCAGGTTCAGGCGAACCAAGAGGGCAGGAACATTGCCGGTATTGCGGATTTCTACCTCGCCAACCCACTCTTCGCCCTGCTGAACGAAACGCTTGCCGCTGACAGCAACATCTGCCTTTGGCAACTTAGAGAGAGCCTGGAGGTTGTCCTCTTCCTTACCCATCACATAGAAGTTATCAGAAACCACCTGATTGTTCTGCTCCAGAGTCAACTTGATGTAGTAAACCTCCTCATCCGGTTCGCTCACGCTAACGGCATCGAGGGTCTGGTCTTCTGCCACATTCACTTCCTTGCTCTCCTCCTTGATCAACTTTCCGTACATATCAAAGACCTGAGCCTTGGCAACCAGGCCATCCTTGGCACCACCAGCGAAATTAACCACCTCGGCAACCTTCTTCACTGGGTTATACTGGATATGCAATGGTTCGCAAGCCTTCTTCACGCCAAAGTATGCCGCAGTTGGCTCGAAGTAATAATCATAGGTACACCAAACCATGCTTGGCCAGCAGGCATGACTCATCCAAATGAGCAAACCGAGACGATCCTGCTGAGAAGACTCATACATCGCACGGTAGCCATCATAGTTCAGCCACTGTGCCCACTTGGTAAACTGCTCAGCACTCTGAGGCTTGCCATAACGTTTTTCCATGATGTTGTTGAAAGACTCACCACCCTGGGCGCCCTTCAATGTATAATCATGCTGTCCCCAAGCATCGCTCTGTGGCCACAGATGTTCCGGTTCCATCATTCTGCTCAAAGACTCGAAGGTAGGCACATTAGGCATACCACGCTCTGAATGCAGCTTATGGCTCTGGTTAGCGAAGTAGAAAGACGGCGACTTCATCTGGTAAGGACCATGACCGCTGACACCAAGGTCGGCAGAGCTAGGAATATAACCCAACTGTGGATGAATCGCCTTGACCTGCTCTCTCAGCACCTTGTCGATGGATGCAGGAGGGAAGCCCTCATTTCTACCGCAATAGATACCGATACAAGCATGGCTGCGGATGCGGGAGATGTAATCGGCAGAGTTCTCGAGGAACATCTTGTCGTCATCAGGATCCGGTCCGTCCCATGGGTTAGCCAACCAGAAGTCCTGCCAGATCATGATACCATACTTATCGCATGCCTCATACAGTTCCTCATCTCCAATCTGACCTACCCAGTCGCGAATCATGTTGTAGTTCATCTCCTTATGATAGCGAACAGCAGCATCGTATTCACGTCCACGGTAGTTGAGGTTGGTCTCAGAGAATCCCCAGTTACCACCCAGTGGGTTCAGTCGCTTGCCATTGATGTAGAGCTTGGTCTGAGTATCCAGGTCGGCATAGCTCATCTGGCGAATGCCCGCCTTATAGTTGACCTCAGAGATCACCTCGCCAGAAGCCTTATCAGAAACCTTGAAACCGGCATCATATAAATAAGGTGAACCATAGCCGTTAGGCCACCAGAGATTCATGCGCTGGTTCTTGAGCTGAGGATAATCAGCTGGAGCGAAAGCCACTTCACGCTTCTCATTTGGCTGCAGGCTAACTTCCTGCTCGAACTGGATCTTACCTATAAAACCGGAAAGCTTCACGGTCTTAGCCACAGCATCTGCATTCTTCAGGAAGACAGATGGAGTCATGGTTGCCAATGTATCCGGCAGATTCAAAGTAGATGTTACCAACGGATCGGAAACGCTCACGCCATTGTCATGAGTGAGATAGACATCATTCCAGATACCGATTTCACGACCTGGGGTATTGGTAATCCAGTCCCAGCCGATAGATGCGTGGAAGGTAGGGTTATCAGCACCCAACTCACCACCATTGAGGTCGGTATTCTGGAGATTCTTCTGCTTCACCACGCCGAAGTGGGCATTCTTGATGACATGCACCTCCAACTTGTTGGCACCCGGCTTCAACTTCTTGGTCACATCGATGCGAGAGCGGATAAAGGCACCGTCGATTCTACCAATCTTCTCACCATTCAGGAGGATATCCGCTTTCCAGTTGATACCATCGAAGTTGAGATAGGTATGCTGGTTCTTGTTAGCAGAAGGCTGATGATTGATGGTAGTACGATACCAGAAATCAGAATTGAAGAACGACTCGGAAATCTGTCGCATATTATCATCATAGCGGTTATCAGGCACCGCACCGATATTCATATAGCTGGTGAGCACGGTTCCAGGAACGGTAGCCTGAATCCAGGCATCACTTCCCTCACGGCGCAACTGCCACTGATTGAGCATCTGCTTGCCATTCTTAGAAGCCAATGTGTTGGCTGCCTCGGCACGCAAACCGCCCTTACCCATCACCTGCATCTCTGACAAGGCGAATCTTCCGGAAGCATCCGGCTGAGTAAGCATCAATCTCACATATCTGCCATGGCCCTTGCAAGCCACCTTCTCTACCAGTCCCTTCTGTTTCTGCTGTCCCAGGGTAGCAATATCACTCCAATTTTTAGCATCATTAGAAACCTGAATCTTTCCCTGACGAGCCTTATTGACCCAGAAGAGATTCACCTGGTCGAAATCAGCCACAGTACCCAGATCTACATAGAGCCACTGATCATTCTTTGCCAATTCAGACTTCCATACACTGGAGAAGTGCATGGATGGACGCCATGAAGTAGTATTATCGATGAGTTTGACGCGCCACCACGCAGCACCCGGCATGGTAAATTCTATGCGTACGTGCTCGTAGTTGCCCGGTTTCTTCAAAGGAATGGAAACATTCAGCTTGCGGAGCGGCAGGCGCACCACATCCTGGAACTTGTTAGGGTCGGAACTTACCTGCTGCTTGGTAGCCTCGCCAGGAAGTCCGGTGCCTTTCTCTTCTCCCAGCACCTCCCATTTCTGACCATTGCGTGAACCCAACACACGAATCACATACCCCTCAGTAGCCTTGTCCTGATAGTAAGCCAATTCACCCGTAAACTTCAGGTTTCTAAGGTTTACCTTCATGGCTTCCCAATTGAACTCGGCAAAAGCCTTCTCGCCCTTGATATACTGACTGGTGACCGTGTTGCCATCGATCATCTTCTCCTTGTCACGGTTGGACAACTCGCCTTCATTCGTTCTTACACTCAGGAAGGAAGGAGCCTTGCTGGTGATGATACCATCTGTTACCAGATGACCTGTAAGATTGAAATCGGCATTCGAGGAAGTATATACCATACGGTTCAAGGCAATGTTCCTATAGGTATCATCCTTCACCATTTGAGGAGCCGTAAACTGAGACGGGCGTCCCGGATACTGTCCGATACCCCTTGTCCCAGTCTGATCGTCGGCATAAGTCAAGCCCAGAGCCTGACTGAGTAAAGCTATAACCACAACTGCTTTCTTCATTATTTTTTAAGTTTAAGTAATATACTAAGTTTTGTGCAAAGTTACAAAAAAAAATTATACGTGCAAATATTTTAAACCAATTTATTTATTCTAGCGTATTTTAGGGGGCATAAAAGGGGATGGAGCACAATCGAGTAGGAGGTAAACACTAATCATAGGTGTTTATCTCCTATTTTCATGT
>OHUJ01000165.1_pt1 | contig 37735 bp, 28 predicted proteins | sample 1579241 | NCBI WGS metagenome assembly OHUJ01 (sample SAMEA3882547, study PRJEB24775) | human gut metagenome | biome: human-associated habitat; feature: intestine environment; material: feces | place: Netherlands | collected 2009/2010
GGGCCACGTCCTCCACCGTGCGGATGATGTGGAATACAATGCCAAGCTCGTGCATTACTTCTCCTTCTTGGCAAAGCGGATCTTGATCTCGCGCTTCGCCATGTAGGGCAGAATGGCCTTGAACTTGTCCTCGCTCCTGACCATCTTGCTGCACTCGGGCAGGTCACGGTGCAGGCGGATGGCATCAAACTCGCACTTTGTCGTGCAGACGCCGCAGCCAATGCACTTGTTCGGGTCCACAACGCTGGCACCGCAGCCCAGACAGCGCGCTGTCTCGATTTTGACCTGATCCTCGGTCAGCGTCAGGTGCGCGTCGCGGAAGGAACGGTGCGCGTCAATGCCCGCATCCAGCGCGGCGGACTGGCGCGGTGCGCGGTCATACTCGCCCAGCGCCAGATTCGACTTGTCCAGCTCGTGGAAGTCGCGGCGGTTGCGGCCAATCGTCAGGCTTGTGTTGGGCTGTACAAAGCGGTGGATGGAAATTGCCCCCTGCTTGCCCGCAGCAATCGCGTCAATGGCAAACCGCGGCCCGGTGCAGACGTCGCCGCCGACGAAAATGTCCGGCTGGGCGGTCTGGTAGGTCAGCGCGTCGGCCACAGCGCCCTGGCCGCGGCCAAGTTGCACGGCTTCGCCATCCAGCAGGTTGCCCCACTGGATGCACTGGCCAATGCTCAGCACAACATTGTCACACGGCAGGGTAATCGTCACGCTTTCATCATAGGTGGGGGCAAAGCGGCCCTCGGCATCGTACAGGCCGGTGCATCTTTTCAGCACCACGCCGCACACATGGCCGTCCTTTGTCAAAAATTCCTTGGGGCCGTACCCGCAGCGGATGGCAGTGCCCTCTTCCTCCGCCTCGGCGATCTCTTCAGCGGAAGCGGGCATCTTTTCCCGCGGTTCCAGGCAGACCATCGTTACATCGCTGGACCCGCAGCGCAGGGCAACGCGGGCGGCATCAATGGCAACATTGCCGCCGCCGATCACCACGACGCGCTGTCCGACGTAGATCGGCGTGTCGTACTCGCGGTCGTAGGCGTGCATGAGGTTCGTGCGCGTGAGGAACTCGTTGGCCGAGACCACGCCGTTGAGGTTCTCGCCCGGGATGCCCATGAAGCGGGGCAGGCCGGCGCCCGAGCCGATGAAGACCGCCTCGTAGCCCTCCTCGCCGAGCAGCGAGTCGACGGTGAGCGTGCGGCCCACGATGACGTCGGTCTCGATCTCGACGCCCAGCTTGCGGACCTCCTCGATCTCGCGCTCCACGATGCGCTCCTTCGGCAGGCGGAACTCCGGAATGCCGTAGACCAGCACGCCGCCCACCTTGTGCAGCGCCTCGAAAATCTTGACTTCGTATCCCATGCGGGCCAGGTCGCTGGCGCAGGCCAGACCGGCCGGGCCGCTGCCCACGACGGCGACGCGGTGGCCGTTGCGGGGTGTCGGGGCGACGGTCGGGGCGCCGTGTTCGAGTTTCCAGTCGCCGACGAAGCGCTCGAGCTTGCCGATGGCTACCGGCTCGCCCTTGACGCCCAGCACGCAGGCGCCTTCGCACTGCGTCTCCTGCGGGCAGACGCGTCCGCAGATCGACGGCAGCGAGCTGTCGCGTGCGATCGTGTCGGCAGCCCCTTGCAGGTCGCCGGCGTGCAGCGCCGCGATGAACTCCGGGATGGAGATGCCCACCGGGCACGCGGCCACGCAGCGGGGGTTCTTGCAGTGCAGGCAGCGCGACGCCTCGAGCGTCGCCTCCTCCAGGTTGTATCCGTAGCAGACCTCCTCGAAGTTGGTCGCACGCAGGGCCGGATCCTGTTCGCGCACCGGCACGCGCGGTATTCTGTTTGCCATGGCTTATTTGTCCAATCCGATTCTACAAACGTGTCCTGCGGCGCGCTCGGCCTCGATGGCCGCCCGCCGCTGCTCCTCGCCGCGGTACATGCCCTGGCGGCGCATCGCCTCGTCGAAGTCCACCTCGTGGCCGTCGAACTCCGGGCCGTCGACGCACGTGAAGCGCGTCTTGCCGCCGACCGTCACGCGGCAGGCGCCGCACATGCCCGTGCCGTCGACCATCAGGGCGTTGAGCGAGACGGTCGTCTTCAGCCCGTATTTCTTCGTCGTCAGGGCCACGAACTTCATCATGACCATCGGCCCGATGGCCACGCACTCGTCGTAATGGCGCCCCTCGGCGATGAGCTTTTCGAGCAGCTGCGTCACCAGCCCGTGGAAGCCCTCCGAACCGTCGTCCGTGGCGATGTGGAGCTCCGAAGCCACGGCACGCATCGCGTCGGTGAAGATGAGCATGTCGCGCGTCTTGGCGCCGATGATCACCTCGGCCCTGACGCCGTGGTCGTGCAGCCACTTGACCTGCGGGTAGACCGGGGCCGTGCCCACACCCCCCGCAATGAAGATGAAGCGTTTGCTCCGCAGCTCCTCGAGGGGCTCCGTAACGAAGGCCGAGGGGCGGCCGAGCGGTCCGGCCAGGTCCGAGAGCGCATCGCCCGCCTCGAGTTCGCAGATCTTGTGCGTCGAGACGCCGATGGCCTGCGTGACGATCGTCACGCTGCCCTCCGCGGCGTCGAAATCCGAAATGGTCAGCGGTACGCGCTCGCCGTGTTCGTCGGCACGCACGATGACGAACTGTCCCGGGCGGGCCGCATGGGCGACGCGCGGGGCGAGGACCTTCATCAGGTAGATGCCTTTCGCCAGGCACCGTTTTTCAAGAATGGGATACATCGTTGCTATGTCTGTTTCTGTCTGTCTGTCTGTCCGTTTCGCCTTCGGGCCGTCTGCTCCGCGGGGCGTCGTTCCGGCGGCCGCTCCCGGCGGTTTCCGTGCGGCGCTTTTCGGCCTTGCCGTCCTCCGGTTTTGCCTTTCCGGCTACGTCAGGCCTTGCCGTGTCCGGTTGTGCCGGTTTGCGGAACCCTCCCTGGCTCACTCCTCGATCACGGCCACGACGCGCAGGCGGCGCATCGGCCGCACGGGGTCGTTCGTGATGAAGAGAAGGTGCCCGGTGAAAATGCCGTAGGGCAACTCCCCCGCGTCGAGCTTTACGTCGACCGTCCGGTTGCCGCCGGCCGGAATGCGCATGCCGGGGCGGAGCGACGTCGTGAAGCGTCCGTCGCACTCCACGGCCCGGACGATCAGCTCGCCGCGGCCCGTGTTGGCGAGCCCGAACGAAAGGGTCCGGGCTGCCGAGGCGTGTTTCACGTTGCCAAATTTAATGATATTTTGGGATATTTCACACTTTGGCGTCACTTCTTTCTCCCGATCCGCCGGCCGGTCCACGCCGATGCCGTGCGCCATGAGCAGCGTGCCGTTGGTCGCGCCGTCGATCTCGACCTGCAGCACGTCGCGCAGCGAGCCGTAGCGGGGTGCATCGTCGGGGTTGAGGTAGGCGAGGTTGATCTCGGCCCGTTCGCCCGGGGCAAGCTCGTGCGGATAGGTGATCGACAGCAGTCCGCTCTGCTCCTGCGGGCGCAAGTAGAGGCGCACCTTCCGCCCGGAGGTGTTGACCGCGCCAATGGTCGTCTGCATGCGCTGTCCCGTATATAGGTAGGCGAAGGCGGCCGTTGTCGTCGAGAGCCGCACGCCGCCGCCCGCATCGAAGGGGTAGCGCTCCTCGATGCTCCGGGGGCGCGGCGTCACGTTTCCCCGCACGGTCAGCGTCGCGATCCGGCGCCGCTCCGAGGAGTAGATGCCCAGCTCCTTGGAGAAGGTGCCCGGACGGTTGGCGGGGTCGAACGTGACGGTGATCTGCGTCTTCTCGCCCGGCAGGACGGGCTTGCGCGAGAACTGCGGGACCGTGCAGCCGCACGAGGTCACTACGTCGAGGATCACCACCGGCCGCTCCGAACGGTTCTCGCCGGTGAAGGTGTGGCTCACGCGCCCCTGCTCCTCGCGGATCGTGCCGAAGTCCCACGCATCGGGCGTGAAGACGAGCGCCTCCTGCGCCGGAGCGGCGAGTGTGCACAGCGTGCAGAAAATCAGTATGATGAATTTTTTCATAAAGCTTTCCGGTCGGGAAATGATACATGCAAAGTTACATTTTTTGTGAAAAATCGTGCAAATAATTTTGCAGGATTGAAAATTCGATGTATATTTGCACACCGAAAACGAAACAAGACATCCGTTTTCAACTGCCTGAATAGCTCAGTTGGTTAGAGCACATGACTGTTAATCATGGGGTCCTAGGTTCAAGTCCTTGTTCAGGCGCAGATGCGCGAGGGTTGCGCGGAGGTTCTTTCGGATGAAAGCCCGAAAAGGTGCGGGGCCTCGAAAGAAGGCCGCAGCCGGAAAGCCGTCCTGGCAGTCCCAAGCCATTTTTAAGGGAGCTTAGCTCAGCTGGTTCAGAGCGTCTGCCTTACAAGCAGAGGGTCGGGGGTTCGAATCCCTCAGCTCCCACAAATTGAGAAACGACTTGTAGAAATACAAGTCGTTTTTTTGTATTCTGCGTTTGATGTGGAGTGCGTCGGATAGCGCGACAAGGCAATCCGACGATGTGAAGCGTGGCGGGAACTTGGTAATCGGATTATATTATATTGTTCAGTGTCCCGTTTATTTCAGGTCCCCATGCAGGCATGACGATAACATCTTCTGCCCCAAACTACGGATAACATATTTTTGAATCCATAGCCATTGCTCTTGCATGGAAAAATTGTTTTGGCGAAATTTGTAAATGCAATACCCCTGAAGTGTTGTGTATTGAAAAAACATTTCCTAATTTTGTAAAACCATTCCATGCGAATGGCGTATATTGATTTAGAGAAAGTGTTTCGCTGATCCTTGACGACAAAATTTGGCGATTTTGACAAGCACAAGGATAGGCAGTACCGACACTTATCACCGTACATAGGCATATATCGTTCTGATATATACTTATTCGGTGTGGGGTATTGTTTATTTGTTCTCGGGCCACGCCAAATGCCTACTGTCAGATAAACGAACAACTCCACACTTTCTTTTTGCACATAACCCACCGCAGCAGGAGTTGATACGGTACAAAATTATTCTACTATGGCGAACTATCATTTGGTAGTCAAAACTCAACTGTCGGATGAGTGGTTGAGACATTTCAATTCTTTTTGCGAAGAATTGAAAACCATGGGGTGTCCCATCAATCCTGACGGCACACTGAATGCGACGGATCAGGAAATCGAAAATGCCATGAATCTGGCAAAGAAAAATCACATCTCAATTTATTTTACAAGAGTATGAAAAAGTTTCTGTTAACAGCCATTCTCTTTGCGGCTGCCGTATCCGGCTCCTGCTCCAAAGACGACGGGGACAACGGGAACTCCCCGGCTCTACCGTCATTGCCCAACCCGAATGACGTATGTTCCTGCATGACCAATGCTGCATTTATGAAATACTGTTACGAAAACTTCGACCTGAACGGAGACGGAGCCATCTCCAAGACCGAAGCAGCGGCAGTAGTCAGCATCGGCTTTTCATTGTCTGCCGTTGGAGATAATCCCGCACCTCTTACCGGTATTGAATATTTCTCAAACATACAAAGTATCAGTATCGCACTCGACTGGATTGGCGGTGGATACGCACAGATCAAATCCAAAATAGACATAGATTTGAGATATAATCAAAAACTCCAGTACATAAAATTAAATTTACCCCCATCCGACGGAGGAGAAATCAGCGTCTACTTACCGGAAACTTATGAAGGAAACAAGCTTTCAGATATAGGTCTGACGTACTGCAGTCGAATATATGGAAAACATGCAAGCAGCGATCATCGTTGTTGGATAGTTGACGGAAAACTGACGGATGCCGCATCGCACGGTTTAACCACATATACTATTCCCGACAATGTTACCTCTATTGAGGATTGGGCTTTTTCATATTGCAAAAGTTTGGAAAGCGTAACGATCCCCAAAAATGTTGCCTCTATTGGAAATGAAGCTTTTTCACATGGAAACAGACTAACCCTCTATTGCAAACCGACAACTCCGCCAAAATTAATATCTGATTTTTCCTACACATATATAGCTAAAATCTATGTTCCCCACTCGGCGGTTGATGCTTATAAGAATGCCTACGGTTGGAGCGAATATGCCAACAGAATCGAAGGATACGATTTTTAATCCGCAACTCCCAAAAACAACAAGGGCAGGAAGGTTGATACCCTCCTGCCCTTGTTTTATTTGGCCCGGTGGCTTCGGACGGCTGGTCCCGGACGTCAGCCCGCAAGGCGTATGCCGCAACTCCGCGCGCAGCGTCCGACGGTTCCGCCGCTACTCCAGAAAGTGGTTCTGTTCGTTGCAGGTCTCGGCGAACTCGCGCAGCGCGCGCAGGTGGTGGCGGATCATCTCCGCGACGCCCTCCTCGTCCTGCTCGCGCACGAGGCGCAGCAGCTCGCGGTGTTCGTGGAAGACCTCCTCCTGCGGCACGGTGCAGACGCGGTAGCGCTGGTAGTAGCGCAGCACGTCGGGCGTGATAACCAGCAGCAGCGACGCAATCACGGGGTTGTGCGCCCCGCGCGCCAGCGCCTGGTGGTAGGCAAAGTCCTTCGAGACGCGCTCCTCGGTGTAGAACTTCTCCTCGCACTCGCGCAGCGCCGTCTCGATCGTCCGCAGGTCCTCCTCCGTGCGGTTGCGGGCACACAGACGCGCGGCCTCTATTTCGAGCAGCACGCGCACGTGCACGAGCGACGCGAAGTCGTAGCGTTCGATCTGCAGCGCATCGGTAATCATCCGTTCGAGCACCTGCATCTTCTCCTGGGCCACGACCGTGCCGCTCTGCGGGAAGGTCTGCACGATACCGTAAAACTCGAGTTTCTGGAACGCCGCACGCACATGCGCACGCCCCACACCGAGCTGCTCGGCCAGCTTCCGCTCGGCCGGCAGCCGCTCCCCGGGATGCAGACGGCCCGAGTAAAGCTCCTCCTTGATATACTTCAGGACGGAATCGACCTGGTTGTTGTTCGGCGATTGCATTTTCATCTTCACTTCGAATGGAAATGCAAAGTTCGTAAAAAAAACCAGCCCGACCAAAATATTCCGCATCGTTTTGCAATTTTCATTTTTCAGAAAAGAACCCCGAAATATGCACAATTTTTAATTTCAGGAATCCCGAACTAATAAATCGACAGAAAATATTGCATTTCAATTAAAAATTCATAATTTTGTAGAACCAGCCTAATACCGCTACCAATATGTCAAAACGAGAACTGCTACTGGGAGATGAAGCCCTCGCGCTGGGGGCTCTCCACGCCGGACTTTCAGGCGTCTACGCCTACCCGGGCACGCCCTCCACGGAAATCACGGAGTACATTCAGGGACACCCGCTTGCGGCCGAACGCGGCATCCACTGCACGTGGTCGGCCAACGAGAAGACCGCCATGGAGGAGGCGCTCGGCATGTCGTTCGCCGGCAAGCGCACCCTGGTCTGCATGAAGCACGTCGGCATGAACGTCGCCGCCGACGCCTTCGTCAACTCGGCGATGACCGGCGCCAACGGCGGTCTGGTCGTCGTGGCGGCCGACGACCCCTCGATGCACTCCTCGCAGAACGAACAGGACTCGCGCTTCTACGGCAAATTCTCGCTGATCCCCGTCTTCGAGCCCTCGACGCAGCAGGAGACCTACGACATGGTCCGCGCGGCGTTCGACCTCTCGGAGCGGTTCCGCATTCCGGTGCTGATGCGCCTGACCACCCGCATGGCCCACTCGCGCGCCGTGGTCGAGACGGCCGACCTGCGCGAAACGAACCCGCTCGCCTGCCCGGACGACACGCGCCAGTGGGTGCTCATGCCCGGCAACTCGCGCGTGCGCTACAAGCGGCTCATCGAGGACTACGCCGCCCTCGAAACAGAGGCCGAAACGAGCCCCTTCAACCGCTACACCGACGGCAAGGACCGCTCGACGGGCATCATCGCCTGCGGCATCGCCTGGAACTACCTCATGGAGAACTGCCCCGACGGCTGCCCGCATCCCGTGCTCAAGGTTTCGCAATACCCGCTGCCGGGAGCTCTCGTCCGCCGCATGGCCGCCGAGTGCGGCTCGCTGCTCGTCATCGAGGAGGGCCAGCCCTTCGTCGAGGAGGCCATCCGCGGCATCCTGCCCACGCCGGTCGCCGTGCGCGGCCGTCTGACGGGCGACCTGCCCCGCACGGGCGAGCTGACGCCCGACAGCGTGCGCGCCGCGCTGGGCCTTGCGCCCCATGCGGCACACGCCGCCAGCCAGATCGTCGTGCCGCGTCCGCCCGCCCTCTGCCAGGGTTGCGGCCACCGCGACATGTACACCGCACTGACGGAGGTCATCCGTGAGGAGTACCCCGCCGGCCGCGTCTTCAGCGACATCGGCTGCTACACGCTCGGCTGGCTCGCGCCGTTCCACGCCATCGACACCTGCGTCGACATGGGCGCCTCGATCACCATGGCCAAGGGGGCCGCGGATGCGGGACAGCACCCCGCCGTGGCCGTCATCGGCGACTCGACCTTCACCCATTCGGGCATGACGGGGCTGCTCGACGCCGTGAACGAGGGGGCCAACATCACCGTCATCATCTCGGACAACCTCACCACGGGCATGACCGGCGGTCAGGACTCGGCCGGCACGGGCCGTCTGGAGTCGATCTGCGCCGGCATCGGCGTCGACCCGGCACACATCCGCGTCGTCGTGCCCCTTCCGAAGAACCGCGAAGAGCTCAAGCGGATGATCCGCGAGGAGATCGAATACCGCGGCGTCTCGGTTATCATCCCGCGCCGCGAATGCATCCAGACCGCCAAGCGCCATGCGGCGGAGCGTATGAAAACGAACAAAGAAGCATAGAGCCATGAAGAAGGACATCATCCTTTCGGGCGTCGGAGGACAGGGTATCCTCTCGATCGCCACCGTCATCGGACGCGCCGCCCTCGAGGAGGGGCTGCAGATCAAACAGGCCGAAGTCCACGGCATGAGCCAGCGCGGCGGCGACGTGCAGTCAAACCTGCGCATCTCCTCGTCGCGCATCGACTCGGACCTCATCGCGCGCGGAGGCGCCGACCTCATCATCTCGCTCGAACCGATGGAGGCGCTGCGCTACCTGCCATGGCTCGCGGCCGACGGCTGGGTCATCACCAACACCACGCCGTTCGTCAACATCCCGAACTACCCCGACGCCGGGACGCTGCAGCGCGAGCTGGCCTCGCTGCCGCACGTCGTGGCACTCGACGTCGATTCGCTGGCCAAGGCCGCGGCATCGCCCCGCTCGGCCAACATGGTGCTGCTGGGCGCCGCGGCGCCCTTCCTCGGGCTCGAAGCCGGAAAGTTCGAGCAGGGCATCCGCGCCATCTTCGCCCGCAAGGGCGACGCCGTGGTCGAGATGAACCTCGCGGCCTTCCGCGCCGGATACGAACAGGCTAAAAAACAGACCGAATGATGGACGTTCCCTTTGACCGGTCCGTGCTCGCCGCCGCGCTCGAGCGCATGGACATCGCCGACATCGCGCAGGCGACGATCCGGCAGTCGGGCGACATCGCCCGCATCATGGAGCGCGAAACGGGTGCGGAGTTCCTGCACCTCGAAATGGGGGTCCCGGGGCTGCCGCCCGAGCGTATCGGCGTCGAGGCCGAATGCGCGGCCCTGCGCCGCGGCGTGGCGTCGCAGTACCCCAACATGTACGGCATCCCGGAGCTCAAGGAGCAGGCCGCCCGCTTCCTGAAGGCCTTTCTCGACATCGACGTGGCTCCGCAGGGGTGCATCCCGACCGTCGGGTCGATGCAGGGCAGCTTCACGACCTTCCTGCTCTGCTCGCAGCTGAACCCCGCCAGGCGGAAGATTCTCTTCATCGACCCGGGCTTCCCCGTGCAGCGGAGCCAGGTGCGCATTCTGGACATCCCCTCCGAGTCGTTTGACATCTACGAGTACCGCGCCGAAAAGCTCGGTCCGAAGATCGAGAGCTACCTGCGTCAGGGCGACGTTGCGGCGATCGTCTACTCGAACCCCAACAACCCGGCGTGGATCTGCCTCACGGAGGAGGAGCTGCGCACGATCGGCGAGCTGGCCACGCGCTACGACGCGATCGTCATCGAGGACCTCGCCTACCTCTGCATGGACTTCCGCAAGCCGCTCGGGCGTCCCTTCGAGCCGCCCTATCAGGCGACCGTCGCCCGCTACACGAAGAACTACATCCTGATGCTCTCGGGCTCGAAGATCTTCAGCTACGCCGGGCAGCGTATCGCCACGGTCGTCATTTCGGACGAACTCTACCGGCGCGAATACCCCGGGCTGCGGCAGCGCTACAACATGGGGCGTCTGGGCGACGCCTACGTGCTGATGATCCTCTACGCCGCCTCGTCGGGCACGAGCCACTCGGCGCAGCACGCCCTGGCGGCGATGTTCCGCGCCGCGGCCGACGGCAAGCTCGACTTCGTGGCCGAGACCTCGGAGTACGCGCGCCGCGCCGCCCGGACCAAGGAGATCTTCCTCCGCCACGGCTTCCACATCGTCTACGACCGCGACCTCGGGGAGCGGGTCAGCGACGGATTCTTCTACACGATCGGCTACCGCGGCCTGTCGAGCGCGGAGCTGCTCTCCGAACTGCTGCTCTACGGCATCTGCGCCATCTCGCTCACCTCGACGGGTAGCTGCCAGGCGGGCATCCGCGTCTGCATCTCGCAGATGAACCGCGACGAGCAGTTCGACCTGCTCGACCGGCGTCTGGCCGCCTTTGCCGAAAACCACCAATAACACTTCCGACCATGCACATGACCACTGCCGCGGAGGCGGTAAAACTCATCCGATCGCACGACAGCGTCTACATCCAGGGCAGCACCTCGATTCCCGAGGTGCTCGTCCGTGCCATGGCCGACCGCGGGGAGGAACTGCGCGGGGTCAAGGTCTACTCGGGCTTCGCCGTGGGGCGCGCCGACGCACCCTACTGCCGCGCGGAGTACCGCGACTCGTTCCTCGTCAACAGCCTCTTCGTGGCGAACAACATCCGCCGCTGGCTCGCCGAGGGCTACGGGCAGTCGATCCCGGCCTTCCTGGGCGAAATTCCGGGCTTCTTCCGCGACGGCACGCTGCCGGTCGACGTCGCCCTGCTGAACCTCTCGCGCCCCAATGCCGAGGGGTACTGCTCCTACGGCGTCTCGGCCGACCTGGCCGTCTCGGCCGTCGAGTGCGCCAAGACCGTCATCGCGCAGATCAACGACGCGATGCCCTTCTCCTACGGCGACGCCCTGATCCACACCTCGCGCATCGCCGCGGCCGTCGAGGTCAACGACCCGCTCGTCGAGGTCCCCTCGGCCACGCCCAACGAGGTCGAAAGCCGCATTGGCGGCTACATCGCCGAGATGATCCCCGACGGGGCGACGCTCCAGATCGGCGTGGGCGGCATCCCGAACGCCGTGCTGGCGGCGCTGCACGACCACAAGCACCTCGGTCTCCACACCGAGGCGATGACCGACGGCGTGCTGCCGCTGCTCGAAAAGGGCATCATCGACAACTCGCTCAAGAAGGTGCTGCCGGGCATCACCGTGGGGTCGCTGGCCCTCGGCTCGCGCCGGCTGTACGACTACATGGACTACCGCAAGGACCTCGTGATGAAGGACGTGGCGTGGACGAACGACCCGTTCCGCATCCGCGAGAACCCCCGCGTGATGGCCATCAACTCGGCCGTGGAGATCGATCTCACGGGGCAGGTGTGCGCCGACTCGGTGGGTGACCGGATCATCTCGGGCGTCGGCGGACAGCACGACTTCATGTACGGCGGCGCCCTCTCGGAAGGGGGCAAGACCTTCATCGCCATGCCGTCGATGACGCCGAAGGGCGAGTCGAAGATCAAGGCGCACCTCACGCCGGGTGCGGGCGTCGTCACGACGCGCCACATGATCCAGCACGTCGTCACCGAATACGGCGTGGCACACCTCCGGGGTCGCAACCTCGCCCAGCGGGCCCGGGCGCTGATCGACATCGCCCACCCGTCGGTGCGCGAAGAGCTCGAGCAGGCCGCCTGCCGCCGCTTCGGCTACTCGTTCATCCACCTGAAGCGGTAGCGGCGATGCGCTGGCGCTACCTGCTCTTCGATCTGGACGGCACGCTCACGGACCCGATGCTCGGTATCACGCGCTCGGTACAGTACGCCCTGCGCCGCTTCGGCATCGAGGTCGACGACCTGCGCACGCTCTGCCGCTTCATCGGGCCGCCGCTCAAGGAGTCGTTCCGCGACTTCTACGGCATGGACGACGAACAGGCCGCGCGGGCCGTGGCCCTGACACGCGAATACTTCGCCCCGCGGGGCATCTTCGAGAACCGCCTCTACGAGGGGATTCCGGAGCTGCTCACGGAGCTGCAGGCCGCAGGCTGCATGCTCGCCATGGCGACGTCGAAGCCCGAACCCTTCGCGCGGCAGATCGCCGAACACTTCCATCTGGCCGACCGCTTCACACTCATCGGCGGCGCCACGATGGACGGCACGCGCACGGCGAAGCGCGACGTCGTCCGCCACGTGCTCGACGCGCTGGGCGTGGAGGATCCGACGGCCGCGGTGATGATCGGCGACCGCCGCTATGACATCGAAGGGGCCGCGGCCGAGGGCATCGCCTCGATCGGCGTGCTGTGGGGCTACGGCAGCCTCGAAGAGCTCGCCGCGGCGGGGGCCGGGCAGATCGTCGGGACGATCCCCGAGCTGCGCGCCCTGCTGCTGTAAGCCCCTGCGAAGAGAGCCCGTCGTGCGGCGGGGGCCGGGCAGATCGCCGGGACGATCCCCGGGCTGCGCGCCCTGCTGCTGTAACATCCGGACAAGACGCTGCGGACGGCAAACACCGCCCGTCACACACAACGGCAAGGCCGCGCCCGCACGGGTTGCGGCCTTGCCGTATTGCGCTGTAACACAGCAACCAACGGACGGCCGGGCAGTTCTCCGCACAGGCCCGCGGGACGGCATACGGTCAAAACGGCACCCCCGCAATATCGGGGGGGGGTAAAATTTTATCGAAAAACAATAAAAATAAATTGTTTTTCCAGATATAAATACATATCTTTGTCAAAACCAATCCACAATCCTCCCTACGCAAACTTCCTTTCCTCCTCTCGGATCATGATAAAGCTGGAAAACATCAACAAGACCTACCACAACGGATCGCCGCTGCACGTGCTGAAGGGCATCAACCTCGAGGTCGGCAAGGGTGAACTGGTGTCGATCATGGGGGCCTCGGGATCGGGGAAATCCACCCTGCTGAACATCCTCGGCATCCTGGACGACTACGACACAGGCAGCTACTACCTCGCCGGACGCCTCATCAAGGGGCTCTCGGAGACGCAGGCCGCCGCCGCGCGCAACAACATGATCGGGTACATCTTCCAGTCGTTCAACCTCATCAGCTACAAGAACGCCGTCGAGAACGTCGCCCTGCCGCTCTACTACCAGGGCGTGCCGCGCCGACGCCGCAACGCCCTGGCCCTCGAATACCTCGACATGCTGGGGCTGCGCGACTGGGCCGAGCACATGCCCAACGAGATGTCGGGAGGCCAGAAGCAGCGCGTGGCCATCGCCCGGGCGCTGATCAACAAACCGCAGATCATCCTTGCCGACGAACCCACGGGCGCCCTCGACAGCGTCACCTCGCAGGAGGTGATGAACCTGCTGCGGCGCGTCAACGTCGAGATGGGCATGACGATCATCTGCGTGACGCACGAACAGTCGATCGCCGACCAGACCGACAAGATCATCCGCCTGAAGGACGGCGTGATCGGCAGCATCACCGAAACCGGACTCGCACAACGATGAGAGAGCTGCTGCTGGAGATCTGGACCTCGGTGCGGCGCAACAAGCTGCGCACCTTCCTCACGGGCTTCTCGGTCGCGTGGGGCATCTTCATGCTCGTCATCCTGCTCGGCTCGGGCAACGGACTGAAAAACGGCGTGCTGGCCAACTTCGGGACCTACGCCACGAATACGGTCTCGATCTCGGGCGGCTGGACCTCGCAGGCCTATGCCGGATACGGCAAATGGCGCCACATCAGCCTGAAGAACAACGACCTGAAGATCTTCCGCGAGGAGTTTCCCGAAATCGTCGACGTAGCGGGCACCTCGTGGTACCGCGGCTCGACGGCCAGCTACGGCGAGCGCTTCGCCGACATCATCCTGCGCGGCGTGCTGCCCGGCATGCAGCGCATCCAGGGCACCGAGATCGTCAAGGGCCGCTACATCAACGAAGCCGACATCCGCGCCTTCCGCAAGGTGATCGTCATCGACGAGGCGCTCGAGCGGCTGCTCTTCCCGGGCGAGGAGCCGCTCGGAAAGGAGATCAAGATACAGAACGTCATCTACCGCGTGGCGGGCGTCTACAAGGGCGACGCCCAGCAGCGCAATTCGCTGGGATACATCCCGATCACCACCGGGCAGCTCATCTTCAAGGGGGGCGACCAGGTCGTCGACAACATCGTCGTCACCGTCGAGGGGCTGCGCACCGACGCCGAGATGGAGGCCTTCGAGCGGCGCATCCGCACGCGCATGGCCGCCGAGCACCACTTCGACGCGACGGACGAGAGCGCCCTCTGGATCTGGAACACCATCGAGCAGGTGCGCAACATGATGGTGGTCTTCGGCGGCATCAACCTCTTCGTCTGGATCATCGGACTGGGGACGCTGCTCGCGGGCATCGTCGGCGTGAGCAACATCATGCTCGTCACGGTGACCGAGCGCACGGCCGAATTCGGCATCCGCAAGGCCCTCGGGGCACGGCCCGCGTCGATCATCCGGCTGATCCTCACCGAATCGGTCCTGATTACGGCCATCTTCGGATACATGGGCATGGTCCTCGGCGTCGCGGCCATGGAGGTGGTCAACCACCTCATCACGCAGGCCCCGGCCGGCGAGGGCCCGACGATCTTCCTCAACCCGACGCTCAACCTCTCGGTGGCCGTCAGCGCCACGGTGGTGCTCGTCGTCGCGGGTCTCGTCGCGGGGTATGTTCCCGCCTACCGCGCCGCACAGCTCAAGACGATCGACGCCCTGCGTTACAACAAATAAACCCCTTCCGCCATGCACTTTTTCGACATAGACCGTTGGAACGAGATCTGGCAGACGATCAGCCGCAACCGCAAGCGCAGCATCATGACGGCGCTGGGCGTCTTCTGGGGCATCTTCATGCTCACGGTGATGCTGGGGGCCGGCTCGGGGCTCGGGCGCCTCTTCCGCGCACAGCTGGGCGGCATGTCCACCAATACGGTGCTGCTGCAGAGCAGCCCCACGTCGGTGCCCTACAAGGGCATGCCCAAGGGTCGCTGGTGGAACATGGACAACGACGACGTGAAGGCCGTGAGCAAGCTGCGCGAGGTGCTCTACACGTCGGGCATCATCTGGGGCAGCGAAATGGCCTGCACACACGGCGAACGCAAGGGCGACTACCAGCTCATGGGCTACATGCCCGACTACCAGCAGATCAACCCGCAGAAGATCCTCTACGGACGCTACCTGAACGACATCGACATCGCGCAGAAACGCAAGGTCTGCGTCATCGGCACCCAGATTCAGAAGGACCTCTTCCCGGGGCAGCCCGACCCCACGGGCGAGGTGATCCAGGTCGGCGGCAGCTATTTCACGGTCGTCGGGGTGCTGCGGCGCGAGTCGTCGGCCATGTCGTTCAGCGACATCGAGCGCACGATCGTCGTGCCCATCTCGCTGGCGCAGCAGATGTTCGGCTACGGCCGGACGATCCACATGCTGGCCGTCGCCGGCAGCGAGACGACCCCCAGCGAGCAGGTGGCCCGAAGCGTCCGCGAGACGGTCTACGCGCGGCACCTGATTGCCCCGGAGGATGAAAAGGCCACGTGGGTGATGTCCACGGGCGAGATGTTCGACAAGGTGATGGCGCTCTTTCACGGCATCGCGCTGCTGACGTGGATCGTCGGACTGGGCACGCTGCTCGCGGGCATCGTCGGCGTGAGCAACATCATGCTGGTGCTCGTCAAGGAGCGCACGCAGGAGATCGGCATCCGCCGCGCCATCGGGGCACCGCCCGCGGCCATCATCTCGCAGATTCTCTCGGAGAGCTTCGTACTGACCTTCATCGCCGGCGTACTGGGCCTTGCCGCGGCCGTCGGCGTGCTGTCGCTCGCCGACTCGATCTACTACCAGACGGTCACCGTCGCGCAGGAGGGGGCTGCCGTGTCGTGGCAGGTCTCCTTCGGCACGGGCATGCTGGCGTTATTCATCCTCGTCGCGGGCAGCCTGCTCGCCGGGGTGATTCCCGCAACGCGCGCCCTGAAGATCAAGGCCGTGGATGCCATCCGTGAAGAGTAACCCGCAGACAGACAAGAGAAAAACAAACACACATACCGCCTTATGAAAAAGTTTCTGAAGATTTCCGCCGGCGTGCTGTTCATCGCCCTGTTGTTCGGCACCATCTGGTTCCTGTGGCAGAAGACCCGCCCGGTGAAGTTCGTCTACGCGATCGTGCAGCCCCGCCTCGACACGCTGCAGCAGGTAGTCGTCGCCACGGGCAAGGTGGAACCCCGCGACGAGGTGCTCATCAAGCCCCAGATCTCGGGTATCATCTCCGACGTCTACAAGGAGGCCGGCGAGAAGGTCACGGCCGGCGAGGTGATCGCCACGGTGAAGGTCGTGCCGGAGATGGGCCAGTTGTCGAGTGCCGAGTCGCGCGTCTCGGTGGCCGAGATTTCGCTCTCGCAGACGCGCCGCGAGTACGACCGCACGCAGGCGCTGCACGCCAAGGGAGTACTCTCGGACGAGGAGGCCGAGCAGAGCCGCACCGAGCTGGCGAAGGCCGAGGAGGAGCTGCGCAACGCCCGCGAGAATCTGGAGATCGTCAAGGACGGCATTTCGAGCCGTTTCAAGGAGTTGAGCAACACGCAGATCCGATCGACGATCACGGGCATGATCCTCGATGTACCGATCAAGGTCGGCAACTCGGTGATCCAGGCCAACACGTTCAACGACGGCACGACGATCGCCACCGTGGCCGACATGTCGAACATGCTCTTTCGCGGCAACATCGACGAGACGGACGTCGGCAAGCTGCACGAGGGGATGCCCGTCAAGCTGACGATCGGCGCGCTGCAGAACGTCGAGCTCGACGCTCTGCTGGAGTATGTCTCGCCCAAGGCCACGGAGGAGAACGGCGTCATCATGTTCGAGGTGAAGGCCGCCGCGACGATTCCCGACAGCATCTTCGTCCGCGCGGGCTACAGCGCCAACGCGAGCATCGTGATCCAGCGCCGCGCAGGGGTACTGACGCTGCCCGAGAGCACCGTCGAGTTCGAGGGCGACAAGACCTACGTGCAGGTGCTCACGAGCCCCGCCGAGGCCGAGGAGCAGACCTTCGAGCGGCGCGAGGTGAAGATCGGGCTCTCGGACGGCATCAACATCGAAATCACCGAGGGCGTGACGGCCGACGACCAGATCCGCGGCGCCCGCGAGGAGAAGAAATAACCCCTAACGCAGACCGCACATGAAAAAGAGCCTCATTCTCCTTCTGATCGCGGGCCTCGCCGCGCAGGGGCTGCGCGCACAGCCGGCGGCGGAGGTCACAGCGGCACAGAGCGCCCCCGCCGCGGCGGAAACCTCCGACGCGGAGCGCGCCGACACGGCCCTGGCAGCCCTGCCGGCTCCGGGTGCGGCGTGGACGCTCGACGACTGCATCGGCTACGCCCAGCGCAACAACATCAGCGTGCAGCAGCGCGCCCTGCAGGTCGAGCAGCAGCAGACGTCGCTCTCGACGGCCCGCTTCAGCCGCCTGCCGAACCTCAACGCCTCGATCGGCACCGACTTCTCGTTCGGCCGCACGCTGGCCGCCGACAACACCTACCGCAGCGACAACCAGACCTCGGGGTCGGTGAGCGTCGCGGCGAGCATGCCCCTGTTCGAGGGTCTGCGTATCAACCGCGAGATCAAGGGCTCGAAACTCGACCTTGCGGCCGCCGTGGCGGACCTGGACCGCGCCCGCGAGGATGTCGCCGTGAACATCATGACGCTCTACCTGCAGGTGCTCTACAGCCGCGAGATGGTCGGCATCGCCGAGCGGCAGCTGGCCCTGAGCACGGAGCAGGCGGCACGCAGCCGCGAGCTGGTCGACACGGGCCGGCAGCCCGAATCGACCTACTACGAGAGCGAGGCCCTGCGCGCGAACGACGCCCTGAGCCTCACGCAGGCGCGCAACGACCTGCAGCTGGCGCTGCTTGACCTGAGCCAGGCGCTCAACCGCGAGAGCGCCGCGGGCTTCGACATCGCCACCCCGCGGCTCGACAGCGTGACGCTCGCCTCGATGCACGCCCTCGGCTCGGCCGACGAGGTCTACGCCGTGGCCGTCGAGGAGCGGCCGCACGTGCGCGCCGAGCGCCTCCGGCTCGCAAGCGCCGAGAACTCGGTGGCGATCGCCCGCTCGGCACTCTACCCGTCGCTCTCGCTCAGCGGCGGATACGGCACGGGCATCTACAGCCGCGACCCGGAGCGGTTCTGGACCCAGTTCCGCAACTACAGCCGCGAATACATCGGGTTGAGCCTCTCGATTCCGATCTTCAACCGCCGTGCCACGCGCAACAACATCCGGCTGGCCCAGCTCACGCTGCGCAACCAGCAGCTCATGCTGACCGACGCCGAGCAGACGCTGCGCAAGCAGATCGAGCAGGCGTGGTACAACGCCGATGCCGCCTACGCCAAGTATGTCTCGGCCTCGGCAGCGCTCGAATCGGCGCGCGTCGCCTTCTCCTACGAGGAGCAGAAGGCCGCGGCGGGCCGCTCGACCGTCTACGACTTCCACGATGCCAAAACCCGCATGGAGAAGGCCGACGCCGAGGCAACGCAGGCCAAATACGAATTTGTCTTCCGGCAGAAGATCCTCGACTACTACCGGGGCCGGCCGCTCACCCTCGGCGAAGGCTCCCGATAGAGGGAGGGGTTCCACGATGCTCCCGCGAGGCGTCCCACGATACTTCCAACGGTACTTCCACAACGCAACGAAGGCGACCCTGCGGTCGCCTTCGTGTCATCGGAAAACCAATCCCTAAAATCTCCCGACAACGGCCGGATCTGTCGATGCGGCTCCTATCCGGCATCGGAGCCCTGGCTGGCCGCCGAAGCAGCCTGTGGGTGATAAGTATAACAAATTTACAAAAATTATCCGATCCTACAAGAAAAAATAGCACTTTTTTGTTGTATCAACGGGCGATTCTGTTCACCACGCCCGACAAAAAGGGGGCCAGTACGAGGGTGCCGCATGCAAATCGTCGGCCGAAAAGGCGGCGATCTGAAAAATTTGACCTACTTTTGCGCCACGGAAGCGGCAACCGTCTGCCGCCACCGCAATTTGCAGCACGGAAATGGATTGGCTCAAGGACTTGTTCATCGAACACTCGGCTCTGCAGGCCGTCGTCGTGATCTCGCTCATCTCGACCATCGGCATCGGGCTGGGCAAGATCCGCCTCTTCGGCATCTCGCTCGGCACGGCCTTCATCTTTTTCGTGGGAATCCTCGCCGGACACCTCGGCCTCACGCTCGACCCTGCGATGCTGGCCTACGCCGAGAGCTTCGGCCTGATTATCTTCGTCTACGCCCTCGGCCTGCAGGTCGGCCCGGGCTTCTTCAGCTCGCTGCGCGCCGGCGGGCTGCGCCTCGTCTCGCCGGCCATCGCCGTCGTGGCGGTCGGCACGCTGCTGGCCGCTGCCCTGAGCATCGCCTGCGGCGTACCGATGCCCGACATGTCGGGCATTCTCTGCGGCGCGACGACCAATACGCCGGCCCTCGGCGCCGCACAGCAGACCCTCGACCAACTGGGACTCGACACCAACGGCGCGGCATTGAGTTGCGCGGTGACCTACCCGCTGGGCGTCGTGGGGGTCATTCTGGCCATCGTCTTCCTGCGCAAGCTCTTCGTGCGACCGTCGGACCTGCCCGGTCCCGATGCCGAGCACCGCAAAAACGTCTTCATCGCCAGCTACCACCTGACCAATCCGGCGGTCTTCGGCCGCAGCGTCCACGAGATCGCCGCACAGAGCCACCACCACTTCGTCATCTCGCGCGTATGGCGCGACGGCAAGGTTTCGATCCCCACCTCGGACAAGACGCTCCAGAAGGACGACGTCATCCTCGTCATCACCACCCCCGCCGAGGCCGACGCCCTGCGGCTGATCTTCGGCGAGCAGGAGCAGAAGGACTGGAACAAGGAGAATATCGACTGGAACGCCATCGACAGCCAGCTCATCTCGCAGCGCATTCTGGTGACGCGCCCCGAGATCAACGGGCGCAAGCTCGCGTCGCTGCGTCTGCGCAACAGCTACGGCATCAACATCAGCCGCGTCTACCGCTCGGGCGTGCAGCTGCTCGCCACACCCGACCTGCGTTTGCAGTTAGGCGACCGCCTCACGGTCGTGGGCGAAGCCGCGGCGATCCGCAACGTCGAGAAGATTCTCGGCAACGCCGTGAAAAGCCTCAACGAGCCGAACCTCGTCGCCGTATTCATCGGACTGATTCTGGGTCTGACGCTCGGAAGCATCCCGATGTCGATACCGGGCATCTCCGTGCCCGTGAAACTCGGACTGGCCGGCGGCCCGATCATCGTGGGCATCCTCATCGGCACGTTCGGCCCCCGCATGCACATGATTACCTACACGACGCAGAGCGCCAACCTCATGCTGCGCGCCCTGGGGCTCTCGATGTACCTCGCCTGCCTGGGCCTCGAAGCCGGGGCGCACTTCTTCGAGACGGTCATGCGGCCCGAAGGGGCCCTGTGGCTCGGGCTGGGCTTCGTGCTGACGTTCGTGCCGGTTGTTCTGGTGGGGCTCTTCGCCCTGCGTGTGCTGAAGGTCGATTTCGGATCGGTCGCGGGGCTGCTGTGCGGCAGCATGGCCAACCCCATGGCGCTCAACTACGCCAACGACACGATCGAGGGCGACAACCCCTCGGTTTCATACGCTACGGTCTACCCCGTCTGCATGTTCCTGCGCGTGATCGTCATCCAGGTGCTGCTCATGTGCCTGCTCTGACGGCTGCCCGGCGACGGAGGCGTCGGTGCGGATCGTCCGGTCGGACTGCTGCGCCGCCGCCCGATCCGGCTCCTGCTGCGCATCGTCCGCCCCCGAGAGCGAATCCTGCAACGCCGCCAGGTCGTTGCCCGAAGGACTCTGGAAGACCCGCAGCCCGAATTCGGGAATCACGGCCAGCACATGGTCGAAGACATCCGACTGAATCCCCTCGTACTCGGTCCAGACAACCGTATTGGTGAAGAAGTAAAGCTCCATCGGCAGTCCCGTTTCGGTGGGCTGCAACTGCCGCACCATGAGCGTCATCGCCCGGTTGACGGGCACCTCGTTGCGCAGGTAGCGCACCAGGTAGGCGCGGAAAACACCCAGGTTGGTCTGATGCAGGCCGTTGATCTTCCGCTCGCCGGGCCGGATGCCGTGCTGGGCGTTGTACTCCTCGACGCGCCGCTCGGTCTGGTCGATGTAGTCGCGCAGCAGGTCGATCTGCCGGTAGCGGGCCAGCATCTCGGGCGTGCAAAACCGCACGCTCGTCATGTCGATCGAGACCGAACGCTTGACGCGCCGTCCGCCCGACTGCTGCATGCCGCGCCAGTTCTGGAACGAGTCGCTCACGAGCAGGTACGGCGGCAGCGTCACGATCGTGTTGTCGAAATTGCGGATCTTGACCGTCGTAAGCGACACCTCCTCGACCGTACCGTCCGCCCCGTACTTGGGCATGGAGATCCAGTCGCCGACCTGAAGCATGTCGTTGGCCGAGAGCTGGATGCCCGACACGAAGCCGAGGATGCTGTCGCGGAAAATGAGCATCACGACGGCGGCCGAGGCGCCCAGTCCCGTCAGCAGGAAAGTCGGAGACCTGTCGATCAGCACGGAAACGATCAGGATGATGCAGATGAGCGAGACGATGCCCTGGGCCGTCTGCCGCAACCCCTTGATCGGTTTGTTCTGCCACTCGGCGCGTGTGGCGGCGATGCGGAACAGCGCCCGCAACAGGGCGTTGACGAAACGCATGACCGTGAAGATGAAGTAGGCCTGCATGAGGCGCATGACGACCGTGTGCGCCTCGGACTGCGCATCGAAAATGACGGGCAGGACGATGAGCAGCAGCAGGGCGCTCACCACGTGGCAGCCGCGGCCGAGCACGGCGTCGCTGAAGAGTTCGTCGTCCCACGTTACCGCGGTGCGCCGCACGACGTGCCGCACGCCGCGGAGCAGGAGCCAGCGGCAGAGAAAATCGAACAGCACGGCAACGAAGACCACGAGCAGGAAGGCCACCCAACGGTCCCAGGCATCGTTGTGGACCGGCGTGACCCCCAGCCAGGCAAGCAGGGCATCGGCCCAGCCGCGCAAAAGGTTCTGCAAATTGAGCATGTAGGGCATAATCGGTTTCGTATGGGGCGGGGCTGAAAGGGCCCCGATCGGAGATTACTTCAAAATCAGTTCCATTTCTCCCTCGAAATTGGGGGTCAGGACTCCTTTTCCGACGCTGGCGCGCAACTCGTCCACCGTCCAGAAACGGCCGCCGTCCAGCTCGTCGCTCGGACGGATCTCACCGTCGCAGCACGTGCGGAAGACGTGCACGAGTTCATACTCGCGCTCCGAGCGGAAATCGTAGACCCCGACCGCCTCGGGCTCGAAGGTCTCCAGCGCCAGCTCCTCGCGGGCTTCGCGGCGCAGCGCCTCGTCGATCCGCTCGCCCCAGGCGACATGCCCGCCCACGGCCGTATCCCAGCGTCCGGGCTGGATGTCCTTCCACGCGGGACGCCGCTGCAGGTAGAGTTCGCCGCGCGAGTTGAAAACATGCAGGTGCACGACCGGGTGGAGCAGCATCGAGCCGCCGTGGCACTCGCCGCGCGTGGCCCGGCCGATGACGCGCCCCGAGAGGTCGACCACCGGGAAAAGTTCTTCGCTGTTGTCGCTGTGCATCGTATCGAAATCGGAAAGTCTCTCTGCAAAGATAACACAAAACAGCCAAACCACGGTAAAACGGAGCCCCTCTTTTACCGCACACGGGACCGCTACCGGTGTTTCGCAGCCGGAAGCGGAAGAAAGACTGTGACCAAGCGGGAAACGGGAAACGAGGCCGAAGATAGGAGGACAAGAGGCAGGAGGTGGAGACAAGGACCGGAAACGAGAAGAGGAAGATGGAAGGGGAAAATCCATCCCCCCCTCCTTTCGCAAGGAGGAGGTCTCCGGATCAAGCGTTCACAGCCGAAAACAGCGGAGCGACCGGCCAGAAGCCGGGGCCACAACACGCGTTGTCAAGGGATAAACTCCTTCACCTCCGAAAGGGGGCAGTCGGAGGCCGGAGCTGCGGCAAGGACCGTCAGAGGACCGGGCCCGACTCGCGGGGCTGCCCCACTTCGTAACCCAGGTCGTGCATCCACTCGACGGTCTCGGCATCGACCTGATCCATGCGGTCGCTCCAGCGGCGCTGTTCGATCAGCCGCCGCTTGTTCTCCTCGATACGCAGCATGATCGGGAACCGGGGATGCGGCAGGGCCGACCGCGCAGCCCGCTCCGAGGGGCGGATCACGCCGTCGAAGACATCCTGCTGCGAGGGCCGGCGGGCGCCCTCCCACCGGAAGCCTTTGAGGTAGAGCTCCTGGTCGGCCGGGATGTCGTTGATCGAATAGAGGTGCCAGACGGGGTTCGAGCGGTAGACGATCGTCACCACCTGCTTGTCCTCGATGTAGAAGGTGCAGTCGCCGCTCTCGATGACGCCCAGGTTCACGATCTCGGGCGGCTCGCCGTCCTGCATGTAGTAGATCGTCTGGGCGTTGCCGTTGACGTCGTTGCGGAAGATCTCGTTGTTGTGGAAGTAGGAGATCATCTCCTTGCCGGCGACCTGGTTGTAGTGCAGCGTGTCGAGTTGCGCGACCATCATCGGCGAACCGACGAACTCGGCCCGCGTGATCTGCTGGTTCGCCGTATAGATGTCCATCACCTCGGAGGTGATCTGGTTGCTCTGGTTCCACAGCACGGGCTCGATGTAGAGGTGGATCGTCGAGTCGGTCGAGATCATCACCATCGAGTCGCAGACGTTCTGGAAGTCCGACCGGTAGGCCCGCACGTTGCGGTAGCCCTTGACCAGCCGGTAGATCGAATCGCGCGGCACCGCCGCCACGGAATCGGTCGTGTCGGCCACCGGCGCCAAGAGCGCCACGCTGTCCGTCGCCCACTCCTGCATGAGCAGCCGGTAGAGCGAGTCCTGCTCGGCGGCATTGCGCTCGGCCTGTGCGTCGAGTTTCCACAGCTCCGTGGAATCGACCTTGAAGGGTTTCCCCTTGCGGGCGGCACGCGCCTGCCGGGCCCGCAGCTTCGACTCGGCCTTCAGGCGGCGGGCGGCCAGCCGGGCCTCCTCCTTCGCCTTCTGCTCCAGCAGTTTGGCCGTTGCCTTCTCACGGCGCTCCGCAGCGATCTGATCGAGCTTCTCCTTGCGCGCCTTTGCCTCGGCGGCCATGCGCTCGGCCTTCTCCCTGCGCGCCTGCTCCTTGAGCAGCGCCTTGCGCTCGGCCTTCGTCAGCGTATCGAGCGCCCGGGCCCGGGCCAGTGAATCGGCCGCGGCCAGCGACAGCGAATCCACTCCGCCCGACGTCGCGAGAGACAGCGAATCGGCCGGCTGCGCCAGCGAGTCGGCCGCAAGGGCGGCCGAATCCGGCAGCAGACCCGGCGTCGTGCGCAGCGCCAGCGAATCGGAGCCGGGACGGTGTGCCGTCGAATCGGCTGCCAGGCGCTCCCGCCGGTGCTGCTCGCGGGGTCCCGGCGCCGGGGCCGTCAGCGCCGCTGAGTCCTTCGCCAGGGCGCGGGCCAGCGAATCGGCCCGGGCAGCGGCGGCCGCACGGCGCGCCTCCTCCTGTTCGTTGATCGTATAGAGCCAAATGGTATCCGAGCGCATGAAGAGCGAATCGCCCTGCGTGCGGTCGTAGCTGATGATCGCCGGGTCGCGCGTGAGCAGCGCATTGCCCGGCTCCTTCCAGTATTCGCCGTAGTCTCCGAAGACCAGCGCCTTGTGCTCCGTGTCGTCGATCTGGACATCGCGGCGCAGGATGACGTGGTTGCGCATGCGGTAGAAGTCGATGCTGTCGCTCCACATCTCCTGCTTGTCGGTCAGCACATAGCCGTTGCGCGTCACCACATAGAGCGTGTCGGCCTTGTGGTACTCGCCCCGGTCGGCATAGAGGTAGTCGCCGTCGCGGTTCCAGATGTTCGTCCGCTCGAAGAAGTAGGCGTTGTCGGTCGCCATGTTGTAGACCACCGAGTCGCCCGCGAGTTCATACTCCTCGTTGCGCATCTCCACCTTGTCGACGGCCACCAGCTCCTTCGTGTCGGCATAGTAGTATCCGCGCACCGCCTCGAGCAGGTTGTCGCGGTTGATCAGCACGCCGCCGTCGTCGAAGAGGCCGATGTTCGCCTTCGTGTCGAAGAGGAACGTGTAGGTGTAGAGCGTGGCGTCGCCGTCGACGACCTTCACCAGGTCGGAATAGACGCGGGCGATGTTCTGCTCGCCGTCGTACTCGGCCCGGTCGCCGTAGATGTAGGTCGTATTCTTGTTGATGAGCACGTTGCCGAAGAAGTCCATGCGCATGTCCGAATAGCGGACGGCGCTGTCACACGTGATGACGGCGCCGTTGTGCTGCGCGGCGAAGTTGCGCACGAGGTAGATCACCGAATCGCCCGCCGAGACGGGGGCCACGACGTCGGCCTTGAAGTCGATGATCTTCGGCTCGCCTTCGGCCGCCGCGGGAGCCGGCGCCTGGGCGCCGCCGCGGGCCAGCAGCACGCCGAGCGAGGCGGCCACGATCGCTATGGAGAGCAGGCGTCGCACGGTCTTACTTCACCCAGTGTTTGTTCTCAAACTCCCCGTTGCGGAACTCCGGGGCGATCCAGATGTACATGGCGTCGATCTTCTTGGTGAGCCATTCGCGGAACACCCGCTCCTGCTTGGCCGAGAGGGCCATCTCCTCCAGGCGCAGGTAATCCTCGTTGAGCGAGGCGACGTGCGTCGGGATGATCTCGACGAGCTTGACGATCTTGGCCAGCTTGTTGCTCATGATGTCCTCCGTGAGGAAGGCGTCCGACACCTCGCCGGGCTGCAGCTGCATCAGGTGGTGCAGGTCGTCGGGCGCATAGGCGAAGTCCTCCTTGAGGAACTTGGTCACCGTCTGCCGCACGTCGACGTTGAACGAATAGATGCGCTCCAGCAGGTCGTGGTTCGAGACCACGCCGCCGTTCATCTTCGACGAGGCGTCGTCCGAATACTCCAGTGCGGCCTTCTCGAAGGTGATCGAGTCCTTGCGGATCAGGTCGGCGAGACTGTCCAGCGAACGGGCCGTCTCGGTGAGCTCCTCCGAGGTGAAGATCGGCAGGAGCAGGATGTGGCGGAAGTGGCAGAGCTGTCCGCGCCGGTCCAGCAGCTGGATGATGTGGAATCCGTACTGCGACTCGACGATCTCCGAAATCTGACCGGGCTTCATCGTCTCGAGCGCCGCGGCGAATGCCGGATCGAGACCCGCCAGCGGCGTGGGATCCATCTCGCCGCCGCGCATCATCGTACCGGGGTCCTGCGAGTACATGCGGGCCATGTTCTCGAACTTCGCCTTGCCCGTGATGATGCGCTCGCGCAGGTCGAGCAACCGCTCGCGCGTGCGCTGCTTGGCCTCCTTCATCGACTTGGGGAACTTCGTGATCTGCGCGTAGACATACTGCTCGGCGATCATCGGCAGGCTGTCGCGGTCGATCGACTTGTAGAAGCGCTCGACCTCGCCCGGGATGATCGTCACCTTGCCGATCACCTCCTGCTGCATGGCCTGCGCGTAGGCCTGCTCCTCGTAATTCTGCCGCATCATCTCGCGGATGCTGTAGATGGGCATGTGGTAACGGGCCTCCAGCGCCGGGATCGAGCCCTCCGACTCGACCATCTGCTGCACCTGCTCCTCGACGCGCGAGGGGATGTCGGCCATGTGGGTCACCGAGTCGATCTGGGCCTGGTTGTAGAGCAGTTTCTGTGTGAGCATCGCCTCCAGCGCCTCGTTCATCGGGTCGCGGTCGGAGGTGTAGCCCTGCTGCCGGCGCTGCGCCGTGAGCTGATGCGCATAGTCGGCCACATCGGAGTAGAGGATCGACGATCCGCCCACCACGGCGACCACCTTGTCGAGCATGACCTGCCTGCGTTCGGCGAACGCGCCCGCAAAGAGCAGCACGAGCAGCGATGCCAATATACCTTTTTTCAACATCTTGTATCTGTTTCGGTTTGTCGTTTACTGTTTCTGTCCCTGCTCCGGCACGGCGGCCTCCGCCTCCGCGGCGGCCTCCCGGCCGGGAATCCGCACGTCGCCCTCCTCCACGGCGCGCGTGTAGAGCTCCTCCTCGTGGCGGCGGATGACATCCGTCTGCCGCTGGTTGAAGAGAATGCGCCGGATCGTACCCCGCAGCCGCTCGAGCGGAATCGTCTCGCCCTCGCGCCGCACGGCGTCGATCCGGAAGTAGTAGTGCGAATAGCTGTCGCGCATCTCCTGCACGGCATTGGAGGCCAGCAGCTGGTCGTAGCTCTGCGAACGGCGCGTGGGCAGGTAGCTCAAAAACTCCGCAAAGTCGATCCACTGCTCACGGAAGTCGTTGACCTCGAAGCTGTTCTTTTCGCACAGGTCGCTGAAGTCCTGCTGCCGCGCCGGCGACGGCGACGCCATCAGCGTCTTGAGCCGTGCCGCCTGCCGGTAGCTCTCGGGAATCCGCACGATGCGCCCCTTGACGATGGTCCGGTCGAGGCGGAAGTCGCCCTTGTGCGACTCGTAGTAGGAGGCGATCTCCTGCTCGGTGAAGGTCGTGTCGACGCGGCGGTCGACATAGTACTGGTCGAGCTTGCGGATGAGCAGCGCCTGGCGGTACTCCTCGACCATCCGGTCGATGTCGTGCGCCGAGGCCGAGAAGAGGACGTCGGCCTCCTGCAGCTTGAGCTGCTTGCGCACCCAGCGGTCGACGTAGACCTGCATGAAGGCGGCGCTGTCGTCGCCCGTAAGGCCCTGCGGCACCACCGACTGCACGTCGCGCAGCCGCAGTTCGCGGTCGCCGACGCGCGCGAGCATCGCATCGCCCGCAAAATAACGGGGCAGCTCCCGGCAACCCGCCAGGAGCAGCATGCAGCCGCACGCCGCCGCTATTTTCATCCGCAAAGTCATGGTTCGACCGACAAAGATAAAGTTTTTACTTGTAAGAACGCAGCTCCGGGGCCGATTATTACGCCGCCGCGCGATTTTTCTCGTCGCGCCGCAACGTGCGCAGCGTGCGCACGGTCATGAATCCCGAGAAGAGGAAGACGGCCGCGGCGACGAGGTAGATCACCAGGTAGAGCGAGCGGTTGTCGATCAGATCGGTGAGCATGCCGTCGCCCAGCCCCGCCGCCAGCAGCACGTAGGCCAGGCCGTTGTTGATCGCGTGCAGGAAGATCACCGACCAGAGCGACCCGGTCTGCAGGTAGACGAAGCCGAGGATCAGACCCATGAAGAAGGCGTTGACGATGACCGTCGGATGGCCGTGCACGGCACCGAACAGCAGCGAAGAGAGCAGCCAGGCGACGACCACGCCGTAGCGCGTGCGCATCGACTCGAGCAGCACGCCCCGGAAGAGCACCTCCTCGAAGAGCGGCGCCATGACGACGAGCGTCACGACGGCCCACACGCCGCGTCCATAGACGTTCGGCACCTCGGGCAGCAGGCCGAGCAGCGGCTCGAGCACCACCGAGGTCGAGAACATGAAGAGCACGCCCCAGAGCAGCAGCATCGGGTTGAGCCCCCGCGACGAGAAGCGGCCGACGGTGCGGGGTCCCCCGCGGAAGGAGCGGTAGGCCAGGTAGGCCGCGAGCGTGCACGCCATCGTGACGACATAGGTCACGGCGTTGAAGCGTCCCAGGGCATTCTGCGCGGCCAGCCGCACGGCCTCGTCGGCGGCCGAGAGCTGTTCGGGCGAGGGCCAGCTGCAACCGGCCAGCAGCGACACGGCATATCCGATCAGGTTGGATACCAGAAAGATACCCAGGAAAACCAGCAAGTCCACCCACGTCGGGAATACATTGCCCGCGGGGCGTGTCGTGCCGGCGCCCGCCTCATCCGCAGAGCCGGCGGTCCGCTCCGCCGCCGTATCGGCGGCAGCCGCCTCCGGAAGCCCGGATGCGGGCCGTGCGGCCCCGTCCGTTCCGGATTTTTTCTCCTCCTTCATATATACTGTCAATCTCAATTCGTTCCGGGGACAAAGATAGGCAATTTTCCGCAACGGTTATGGATTTCCATTTAATTTCATTAAATTTGCCCGATTATTATCCCGATTGAAAATGGCAAAAGTGATAGCTTTGGCGAACCAGAAGGGCGGCGTGGGCAAAACCACGACGGCCATCAACCTCGCGGCCTCGCTCGCCCTGCTGGGCAAGAAGGTGCTGCTGCTCGACGCCGACCCCCAGGCCAACGCCACCTCGGGGCTGGGCTTCGACATCAACCTCGAGGGCATCTACGAATGCATCACCGGTTCGCGGCAGGCCGGGGAGGTGATCCTCCGCAGCCCCGACGTGAAGAACCTCTGGCTGCTCCCCTCGTCGATCGACCTGGTGGCCGCCGACACCGAACTCCCGAAGATGGAGAACGCCCACCACGTCATGAAACGCATCGTCGACTCCGTGCGCGACCGCTTCGACTACATCTTCATCGACTGCTCGCCCTCGCTCGGCTACACCACGGTCAACATCCTCACGGCCGCCGACACGGTGCTCATCCCCGTGCAGTGCGAATACCTCGCGCTCGAGGGACTCTCGAAGCTCCTGAACACGATCCGCAAGGTCAAGACGTCGCTCAACCCCGCGCTCGACATCGAAGGCTTCCTGCTGACGATGTACATGCGCAACCGACTCAACAACCAGGTCGTCACCGAGGTGCGCCAGCACTTCGGCGAATTGACCTACGACACAATAATCCAGCGCAATATCCGTTTGGGAGAAGCCCCCTCGCACGGAAAGCCCGTCATGCTGTACGACGCGGGCGCCACGGGATCGGAGAATTACCTGACCCTGGCGCGGGAGTTTCTGAAGCGCAACCGCAAAAAACAGGCACAACAATGAAACAGAAGGGATTAGGACGCGGCCTGGACGCCATTTTCGGCGCCGACGCGATCGACGCGCGGCTCAAGCCCATGAGCCAGATGGCCGAGATCGACATCACGCAGATCATACCCAACCCCGCGCAGCCGCGCACGCAGTTCGACGAGGAGGCGCTCGACGAACTGGCCGACTCGATCCGGCAGCTGGGCGTCATCCAGCCCATCACGGTCAAGAAGGCCGGCGAGGGCAAGTACATCATCATCAGCGGCGAACGCCGCTGGCGCGCGGCGCAGCGCGCCGACCTGAAGAGCCTGCCGGCCTACATCCGCGAGGTCGACGACGAGAACCTCCACGCCATGGCCCTCGTCGAGAACATCCAGCGGCAGGACCTCAACGCCATCGAAATCGCACTGGGCATGCAGCGCCTGATCGACGAGTGCCACCTCACGCAGGACGCCCTCTCGGAGAAGGTCGGCAAGAAGCGCTCGTCGGTGTCAAACTACCTGCGCCTGCTGAAGCTCCCCGACGAAATACAGCTCGCCCTGAAGGAGGGCCTCATCTCGATGGGGCACGCCAAGGCCATCGCCGGTGCCCCGGCCGACGAGCAGCTCCGCCTGCTGAAGAGATGCATCCGCAAGGGGCTCTCGGTGCGTCAGACCGAGGAGCTGGCCCGCACGCTCACCGAGCGCTCCGCGCAACCGGCCCAGAGCGCCGAGGACGAGGAGTATCCCGAAAGCTACGCCCGGCTGGTCGAGCAGCTCGAAGGGCTCTTCTCGCAGCAGATCTCGATCAAGCGCTCGAAGAACGGCGGCGGCCGGATCGTCATCGGCTTCGACAGCGACGCGGACATCGAACGCTTCCTCGAACACTTCGCCTCCCGCTCCTGACGACGGATAACCCCCAAAAAGAGAGATCGTCATGGCATACCCGCGGCTCCGATACCTGCTGGCGGCCCTTGCGGCCCTGCTGCTCTGGCTCCCCGCCACGGCCCAGCTGCCCCGCGGCCCGCGCACGCTGGTGCGGGCCGGTCTGATGGACAAGCCCGACTCGCTCAAGGCCGAGCGCGACTCGCTGCGCGCGGTGCAGTTCTATGCGCTCTTCGATTCGCTCGCCGCAGAGGACTACCGCGCCGACTCGATGGCCCAGCGCTCGCTGCGCACGGACGACATCGTCACGCTCGACTCCGTCGCGCAGGCCCGGTTCCTGCTCGGATACACGCCCGACGACACCGTGCGGCGGCACGTCTTCAAGAAGGGGTGGTTCATGAGCGACTCGATGGGCATCTCGAAGGTGTGCTGGCTCTCGACCTTCATTCCGGGCTACGGACAGATCTACAACAAGCAGTACTGGAAGCTGCCGATCCTCTACGGCGCGGTGGGCACGGGTCTGGCGCTCTACATCCACGAGAACAAGACCTTCAAGCCCCTCAAGCGCGAATACGAGGCCTACACGAACACGAGCCTCTCGCGCACGCCCGAGCTCGACGCCCTGCAGACCCGCATGATCCGCAGCAACACGCGGCGGCAGATCTACCTCGGGCTGACGCTCGCCTCGTACATCTATTTCATCGGCGACGCGGCCGTCTGCTACAGCACCAACGAGGTGTCGAGCGTCAAGAAGGCCACAACGCTGGCCTGCATCTTCCCGGGTGCCGGACAGATCTACAACAAGAGCTACTGGAAGGTGCCGTTCGTCGTCGGCGGCTTCGCCTCGATGATCTACTGCATCGACTGGAACAACCGCGGCTACCAGCGCTTCAAGAAGGCCTACGCCCTGCTGGCGGACTACGACGCCCACCCGGACAAGTACCCCGACGGCCCGACCGACGAGTTCAAGGGGCGCTACTCGGCGGACTTCATCCGCAACCTGCGCAACAACTACCGCCGCAACCGCGACCTGTGCATCATCATCACCGGAGCGCTCTACGTCCTGCAGATCATCGACGCCCATGTCGACGCCCACCTGAAGGACTACGACATCTCGGACGACCTGACGATGAACCTCGAGCCGCTGGTGAACTACACCTATGTACCCACACTCCAGGGCAACCGACCCGTTTTCGGTTTCAACATGAGTCTCAATTTTTAGATGATGAGAAAACTCCTGACCCTTCTGCTGCTTGTCGGCATCGTCTTCTGCGCGGCGGCCGACGACCGCTCCCCGCGCAAGAAACGCAAGAAAGAGAAAGCCCGCACCGAGCAGGCGGCAGAGAGCCCGGCCCCGGAGCAGAGTGCCGCCTCCGCCCCCGACACGCAGGCGGAGGAGCAGCCCGCCGTCGAGCCCCTGCCGACGGACATCACCCTCGAATACACGGCCGAGCAGGTGGATTCGCTCGTGGCCGCCTGGCGCGAACGCCAGCGGCAGGAGGCCTACGAGCAGTTTTTCGAGCGCTACATCCTCGTCGACACGACCTCGACGGGATCGACGCCCGACTCGGTCTACGTGAAACGGCTGCATGACCTCGTCTCGCCGATCCAGCTCCCCTACAACCCGATCGTCCGCAGCTACATCAACCGCTACGTCGACCCGCGCTACGGCACGATCAGCCGCATCCTCGGCATGTCGAAATACTACTTCCCGCTCATCGAGGACGAGCTGCTCAAGGAGGGCATGCCCGTCGAGCTGCGGGCCCTGCCGATCATCGAGTCGGCCCTCTCGCCGACGGCCGTCTCGCGCATGGGAGCCGTCGGGCTGTGGCAGTTCATGCCCTCGACGGGCAAGAGCTACGGGCTGGAGATCAACTCGCTGGTCGACGAACGCCGCGACCCCGTGCGGGCCACGCAGGCGGCCTGCCGCTTCCTAAAGGACCTCTACACCATCTACAACGACTGGACGCTGGCCATCGCCGCCTACAACTGCGGCCCGGGCAACGTCAACAAGGCCATGGCCCGCTCGGGCGGCAAGACCTTCTGGGAGATTTACGACTACCTGCCCTCCGAGACGCGCGGCTACGTTCCGGCCTTCATCGGCGCGACCTACGCCTACGCCTACCACCAGCAGCACGACATCGAACCCACCGAGCCGCCCATTCCGCTCTCGGTGGATACGCTGCGCATCAACCGCCTGCTCCATTTCGGGCAGATCTCCTCGACGATCGACCTCGACATCGAGACGCTGCGCCAGCTCAACCCCCAGTACCGGTTGGACATCGTGCCGGCCACGACAAAGACCTATACGCTCGTGATCCCGCAGCGCAACGTCGCCCAGTACATCGCCCACGAGCAGGAGATCTTCGCCAAGGATTCGGCCTACCTCAAGGAGTACATCAATCCGGCGAACATCGAGAAGAAGCGCGCCCAAGGCAGCGGCACGATCTACATCGTCAAGAAGGGCGACACGCTGGGCCACATCGCCCGCCGCTACCACGTGACCACCTCGCAGCTCATGCGCTGGAACAACATCCGCAACCCGCGCACGCTGCGCATCGGACAGCGCCTGCGCATCGAAGGACGATGAACGGCACGGATCACGATACGATCGTCGCCCCGGCCACCGCGTCGGGCGGCGCCCTTGCCGTCGTCCGCGTGAGCGGTGCGGAGGCGCTGGCCGTCTGCGACCGGATCTTCCGCGGCCGCGGGAAACTGGCCGATGCCGCCGCATACACGCTCCACTACGGACGGATTGTGGATCCGGCCGCAGCCGGTCTCTCTCCGGATGCTGACGCCCCGGCCGAACGGACAATCGACGACGTGCTCGTCGCCGTGTTCCGCGCGCCGCACTCCTATACGGGCGAAGAGTCGGCCGAAATCTCCTGCCACGGATCGCAGTACATCATATCGGAAGTACTGCGCCTGCTCTGCCGCGCCGGCGCCCGCATGGCCTCACCGGGCGAATTCACCATACGCGCCTACCTCAACGGCAAGATGGACCTCTCGCAGGCCGAGGCGGTCGCCGACCTGATCGCCTCGTCGTCGCGTGCCGCCCACACGCTCGCCACGACGCAGCTGCGCGGCGGCTACTCGGCGGACCTCGAGGCGCTGCGCGAGCGGCTGCTGGAGCTGGTCTCGCTGCTCGAACTCGAACTGGACTTCTCGGAGGAGGAGGTCGAATTTGCCGACCGCACGCAGCTGCGCGAGACGATGGAGCAAATCGACGCCCGCATCGAGGCGATGCGCCGCTCCTTCACGCTGGGCAATGCCATCAAACAGGGGGTCGCCGTGGCGATCGTCGGCGCGCCGAACGCCGGGAAATCAACCCTGCTGAACCGCCTGCTCAACGAGGAGCGGGCCCTGGTCTCCGACATCGCGGGGACGACGCGCGACGTCATCGAGGAGCGCACCAACATCGACGGCGTGGAGTTCCGGTTCCTCGACACGGCGGGCATCCGCACGACGGAGGACCAGCTCGAACGCATGGGCATCGAACGCACGCTGTCGAGCATCGCCCGGGCGCGGATCATCATCCGCCTGCTCGACGCCACGCAGGCGGGCGACACGATCCCGTCACCCGACTTCGAGGTGCGGCAGGAGCAGCGCCTGCTGACCGTCATGAACAAACTCGACCGCTGCCCCGGCCGGACACTTCCGGAGGGGGTATTGGGTCTCTCGGCAAAAACCGGCGAGGGGCTCGACACCCTGCGCCGCGCGCTGCGCGCTGCGGTCGACACGCAGGCGCTCTACCACGGCGACACCGTCGTCTCGAACAGCCGCCACGCCGAGGCGCTGACTGCGGCGCACGACGCCCTGCTGCGGGCACTTGACGGCCTGCGCGAGGGGCTTCCGACAGACCTTCTGAGCGAGGAGATCCGCCAGGTGATCGGCCACATCGGCACGATCACGGGCCGCGGCCAAATCACCCCCGACGAGGTCCTGCAAAACATCTTCTCGAAGTTTTGTGTGGGCAAATAGTATAACTAATTATCAATACCCCGAGCGACATAAACATATTGTTTTCTGCATCGGGAAATAATCTCCATATACTGGCAAATGTTCGATATCTCAGGCAAATAAACTGACTTAACAAAACTCCACAAGGTATTTGTTTAGCTTTCGGAAAAGCCAGGAGCAAGAAAACTTCCAACATCGCGGCCATTGCGTCATCTGACACTGCCTCGACACCAGTTCGTCGCTCGGGACAGATGAATCCGGCCTCAACTCTCCATCATCGGTTTTGCCTCGTCCGCCCTGCACACGGCACAGCTCCCGCGTCGCGGGTTTTGGCGGAAATGTTTGGCGCTTTGGGAAATATCCGTTACTTTAGTAAAAAAATTTGAGCGACCGTCCATGAGCACCACCGCAGATGCGGCCTACACCGCCGCCGACCTGAAGTATCTCGGACTGCTGTCCGAGAAGTTCCCGACCATTGCCGATGCAAGCACCGAGATCATCAACCTGGAAGCCATCCTGAACCTCCCGAAGGGGACCGAACACTTCCTGACGGACCTCCACGGGGAGTACGAATCCTTCCGCCACGTGCTGAAGAACGCCTCGGGGGTCATCCGGCAGAAGGTGCACGAGGTGTTCAACAACACGCTGCGCGAGTCGGAGATGAGCGAGCTGTGCACGCTGATCTACTATCCGGAGGAGAAGCTCCGGCTCATCAAGGCGCGTGAAACCGACCTGAACGACTGGTACAAGGTGACGCTCAACCAGCTCACGGAGGTGTGCCGCGCCGTCTCGGTGAAGTACACCCGCTCGAAGGTGCGCAAGATGCTGCCACCCGACTTCTCCTACGTGATCCAGGAGCTGCTCCACGAGTCGGACTCGCCGGGCTCCTCCAAGCAGAACTACTTCAACGGCATCCTGAACTCGATCATCGCGATCGGCCGGGCCGACGCCTTCATCATCGCCATGAGCAACGTGATCCAGCGGCTGACGATCGACCGCCTGCACATCATCGGCGACATCTTCGACCGCGGGCCCGGGCCGCACATCATCCTCGACACGCTGGCGCAATACGACCGCTACGACATCCAGTGGGGCAACCACGACATCCTCTGGATGGGTGCCGCGGCCGGCAACACGGCCTCGATCGCCAACGTCATCCGCCTGTCGGCGCGCTACGACAACCTCGATGTGCTGGAGGACGGCTACGGCATCAACCTGCTGCCGCTGGCCCGCTTCGCCATGGAGTACTACAACACCCCCTGCGCGCCCTACAAGCCCAAGTCGATGCCCGACACCGGAGGCAACGAGCGCGACACGCTGCTGACGAGCCAGATGCACAAGGCCATCACGGTGTTGCAGTTCAAGATCGAGGGGCAGCTCATCAAGCGCCATCCGGAATACGGTATGTCGTCGCGGCTGCTGCTCGAGCAGATCGACTACAAGCGGGGCACCATCCGGCTCGACGGCGAGGAGTACCCGCTCCGCGACGCGGACTTCCCGACGGTCGACCCGGCAAACCCCTACGCGCTGACCCCGGCCGAGGAGCGGCTGATCCGCACGCTGCAGGCCTCGTTCCTGAACAGCTACAAGCTGCAGAAGCACATCCGCCTGCTCTACCTGAAAGGAAGCATCTACCTGGCCGTCAACTCGAACCTGATGTACCACGCCTCGATCCCGATGACCGACGACGGCGAGTTCAAGAGCGTACTGATCGACGGCAAGTCCTACGCGGGGCGTGCGCTGCTCGACCGGCTCGACCTGCTGGCGCGCGAGGCCTACTTCGGCGGCAACGGACAGCAGAGCCGCGAGCGGGCGCTCGACTACATGTGGTACCTGTGGTGCGGTCCCGACTCGCCGTTCTTCGACAAGTCGAAGATGGCGACCTTCGAGCGCTACCTGATCGAGGACAAGCGGGCCCAGCACGAGGAGAAGGGGGCCTACTACAAGCACATGGAGGATACCGAGATGTGCCGCCGGATTCTCGCCGCCTTCGATCTCGACCCGGAGCGGTCGCACATCATCTCAGGGCACGTGCCCGTAAAGACGCGCAAGGGCGAGAGCCCGATCAAGGCGGGCGGACGGCTGCTGATGATCGACGGCGGCTTCTCGAAGGCCTACCAGTCCGAAACGGGCATCGCGGGCTACACGCTGATCTTCAATTCGCACGGGCTGCAGCTCGTGCAGCACGAACCCTTCGAGTCGAGCGTCAAGGCCGTCGAGGAGGGGCGGGACATCATCTCGACGAAGATGATCGTCGAGGCAATGACGGACCGCATCACCGTGCGCGACACGACGATCGGCAAGGAGCTGCAACGGCAGATCGACGACCTGCTGCAGCTGCTGGCGGCCTACCGCGGGGGCTGGATCAAGGAGCGGAAGTGACGCGGCGGCACCCTTCCCGACCCGCCCGCGGGAAGCGGCTCCCGGCCGGAGGACGGCGCCGGAACGGAGAATGGTTTCCGACCGAAAGCCTCCGGCAGCTGAACGGGGCCCGGACACCAGGCGGCATGCACCGGAGAATGGCTCCCGACCGAAAGGCGGCGTGCCGGAGAATGGCTCCCGGCCGAAAGTCCCCGGTGGCGTAACGAAGCCCTGCCGGCGGGCGGCCATGCAGAAAAATCCCCGAAAAGATTCCTTATTCGCACAAAAACATCTATTTTTGCAGGCAGTAAATCTGCAAACACAATGAACGCTATCACACGCACCGATTTTCACTTCGAGGGTCAGAAGAGCAAGTACACCGGCAAGGTCCGCGACGTTTACGACATCGACGACAAGTACCTGGTCATGGTGGTGACCGACCGCATTTCGGCCTTCGACGTCGTCCTGCCCGAGGGCATTCCCTACAAGGGTCAGGTTCTGAACCAGATTGCCGCCAAGTTCCTCGACGCGACGGCCGACATCCTTC
>OHUJ01000173.1_pt1 | contig 36892 bp, 34 predicted proteins | sample 1579241 | NCBI WGS metagenome assembly OHUJ01 (sample SAMEA3882547, study PRJEB24775) | human gut metagenome | biome: human-associated habitat; feature: intestine environment; material: feces | place: Netherlands | collected 2009/2010
CAGGCGCAACACCTGCACATTCCCGCGCAAGGAAGTCTTGAAACGTAGTTTCAAGTGGCGCTTTTGGTTACTTTTGTCGCCGGGGACAAAAGTAACTCGCGCTCGGGAGCGCGAAACTCTCCCCCCCGCGCCCGCAGGCGCAGCATCTTCCGCCGCCGTGGCGGCGGCCCCCCAACAAAACATAAAAAAGAGACCGCCTTGCGGTCTCTTTTTTATTACATTCTGCCGCTGATCCGCAGTCGGTTCAGCGCGCGGGCCAGGTTGCCCTGGGCCAGCTGGTACTCAGCCATGCTGCGCTTCTGCCGCAGCTCCTCCTCCGCCTCCCGGCGGGCCCGGAGCGCGCGGTTCACGTCGATATCCTCCGGCCACTCCGCCGCGTCCAGCAGCAGAAGCACCCGGTCCCCGTCGATCTTGAACAGGCCCGGCGCCACCGCCGCCCGGCGGTGCTCGCCGTCCTCCGTCTCGAACCGCAGCTCGCCGGCGCACACCGCGCCCACAGCGTTGCTGTGGCCGGCCAGCACACCGTACTCGCCGTCCGTCACGGGGATGACCGCCGACACGCACTTGCCCTGAAAGAAGGGCACGCTGGCCGCCAGCACGTCCAGTTGGAACACGGCCGCCATCACATACCGCCTTTCTTCAGCTCCTCGGCCTTGCGCTTCACGTCGTCAATGGTGCCCGCGTTGAAAAACGCCGCCTCGGGATACTCGTCCATCGCGCCGGACAATATCTCCTTAAAGCCCCGCAGCGTCTCGTGCAGGGGCACAAACACGCCGGGTGCGCCGCTGAACTTCTCCGCCACATAGAAGGGCTGGGACAGGAACCGCTGGATACGGCGCGCCCGCGCCACGGTCTTCTTGTCCTCGTCGCTGAGCTCTTCCATGCCCAGAATGGCGATGATATCCTGCAGCTCCCGATACTTCTGCAGCGTGGACTGCACCGCCCGGGCGATGTTGTAGTGCTCCTCGCCCACGATGTCCGGCTCCAGAATGCGGGAGGTGGACTCCAGCGGGTCCACAGCGGGATAGATGCCCTGCTCCGCGATCTTACGGCTCAGCACCGTGGTAGCGTCCAGATGGGAGAACGTGGTGGCCGGCGCCGGGTCGGTCAGGTCGTCCGCGGGCACATACACCGCCTGCACGGAGGTAACAGACCCGTTCTTGGTGGAGGTGATGCGCTCCTGCAGTGCGCCCATCTCCCCCGCCAGCGTGGGCTGATAGCCAACGGCGGAGGGCATACGGCCCAGCAGCGTGGAAACCTCGCTGCCCGCCTGGACAAAACGGAAAATATTGTCGATAAACAGCAGCACGTCCTTGTGCTCCTGGTCGCGGAAGTACTCCGCCATGGTCAGGCCCGACAGCGCCACGCGCATACGCACGCCGGGGGACTCGTTCATCTGCCCGAAAACCAGCGCCGTCTTGTCGGACACGCCGCTTTCCCTCATCTCGCCCCACAGGTCGTTGCCCTCGCGGCTGCGCTCGCCCACGCCGGTGAAGATAGAGTAGCCGCCGTGCTCCATAGCCACATTGTGGATCAGCTCTTGGATCAGCACGGTCTTGCCCACGCCGGCGCCGCCGAACAGACCGATCTTACCGCCCTTTGGATACGGCTCGATCAGGTCGATGACCTTGATGCCCGTCTCCAGAATATCCGCGGCGGGCATCTGCTCGGCGAAGGTCGGCGCGGCGCGGTGGATCTCCCACCGGGGCGCGCTCTCGTCCACCGGCGGTTCGCCGTCGATGGGATCGCCCAGCACGTTGAACATACGTCCCAGCGTCTTCTCACCCACCGGCACCCGGATACCGTGTCCTGTGGCGGTGACGGTCAGCCCGCGGGCAAGCCCGTCGCTGCCTGCCATCATCACGCAGCGTACGGTCTTGTTCTCCAGGTGCTGCTCCACCTCCATGGTATAGCGCTGACCGTTCGCCTCCACGGTCAAGGCCTCATTGATGGCGGGCAGGCTCCCCTCCGGGAAGCGCACGTCGATAACGGGGCCGGAAATGCCCGTGATAGTACCTTGTTTCATTGAGGTCAGCCCTCCTTTTCTTTCTTGCTGCGCTGGGCGCGCTCACCGGCGGAGACCTCGGTGATCTCCTGGGTGATGGCGGCCTGGCGCGCCCGGTTGTACTGGACAGACAGGTCCTTCAGCAGCTCCTCCGCGTTCTGATCCGCCGCGTTCATGGCGGTCATGCGGGCGCTCTGCTCGCTGCAGAAGCTGTCCACCAGCGCGCTGTAAATATAGCCGGTCAGGCAGCTGCGGGCGGCGTTGTCCAGCACCGCCCCTGCGGACGGCACGAACTCATACGCCTTATCCCCGGCGGCAGCCGCCGCGGCGGCGTGAAAGTGCTCCCGGTGCATCGGCAGGATCCTCTCCTGCCGCACCACAGCCTCCAGGCCGTTCTTCATGTCGGTATAGATGACCCATACCGCGCTGATCTCTCCCGCGTCGAACCGTTCCAGCAGTAGCTCCGCGATGTGCCGCGCCCGGTCCAGCGTAGGGTTCTGCGCCGTGTAGTGAAAGCTCTCCTCGATGGCGATCCCCCGCTGGGCAAACCAGCGCCGGCCGTACTCGCCCACCACATACAACGCCGCGTCGCCGTGGGCGGTCAGCAGCTGCTGCGCCTGCCGGATGGCGTTCTGGTTGTACGCGCCGGCCAGTCCCTTGTCCGCCGTGATCAGCAGGCACGCCGGCACGCCGGGCAGGGGCTTGGCATTGGGATCCACCGGATCCACATACCGGCTCTCTATGGTGCTGTCCGCGTTGAACACGCGGCCGATCTCCGTCTGCAATGCCTGGAAATAAGGCCGTGTGTTGTCCAGATCCTGCTTGGCCTTCCGCAGCTTCGCCTGGGAGATCAGATACATGGCGTGGGTGATCTTCTGGGTCTGCCGTACGCCTCCGATGCGCCGGCGGATCTCACTGGTGCTGGCCATGCGCTCACCGCCCGCCCGTGCGCTTGAATTTCTCCAGCGCGGTCCTGGCAAAGTCGTTGATCTGGCCACGCAGCTCGTCGTCCAGCGCCGCGCCCTGCTCCAGCTGGAGCATCAGGCTCTGCCGCTGCGCGGCGAACTCGCCCAGCAGGAAGTCCCGCAGGGCGCACACCTGGGCCACCGGCACCTGCTGATAGAGGTGCGCCATGGCCGTCACCAGCGTGACGATCTGCTGTCCCTGGCTCAGCGGGGCGCTGCGCCCCTGCCGCAGGATATACATCAGGCTCTGGCCGTAGGCCAGCTGGCTCTTCGTCTCCTCGTCCAGATCGCTGGAGAACTGGGTGAACACCTCCATCTCGCGGTACTGCGCCAGATCCAGACGCAGGGTGCCCACGGCCTTCTTCATAGCCTTGGTCTGGGCCGCGCCGCCCACACGGGACACGGACAGACCCACGTTCACCGCCGGCCGGTGGCCGGAGAAGAACAGACTGCTCTCCAGAAAGATCTGACCGTCGGTGATGGAGATGATGTTGGTGGGGATATAGGCCGACACGTCGCCCGCCTGGGTCTCCACGATGGGCAGGGCGGTCATGCTGCCGCCGCCGCGCTCGTCGCTGAGCCGCGCCGCGCGCTCCAGCAGACGGGAGTGCAGATAGAACACGTCGCCGGGATACGCCTCGCGTCCGGGGGACCGCCCCAGCAGCAGGCTCAGCGCACGGTAAGCGATGGCGTGCTTGCTCAGATCGTCGTACACGATCAGCACGTCCTTGCCCTTGTTCATGAAATATTCGCCGATGGCCGCGCCGGCATAGGGCGCGATGTACTGCATGGACGCGGACTCGCCCGCGCCGGCGCACACGACGATGGTGTAGCGCATGGCGTCGTGCTTCCGCAGCAGCTCGGCGATCTGCGCCACGGAGCTGGCCTTCTGGCCGATGGCCACGTAGATGCAGATCATATCCTTCCCCTTCTGGTTCAGGATGGTGTCGATGGCGATAGCGGTCTTGCCGGTCTGGCGGTCGCCGATGATCAGCTCACGCTGGCCCCGACCGATGGGGAACATGGAGTCGATGGATAGAATGCCTGTCTGCATGGGGGTATTCACCGGCTGGCGGTCAATAATGCCGGGTGCCGGGCTCTCGATCATGCGGTATTCGTCCACCCGGATGTCTCCGCCGCCGTCGATGGGCGCGCCCAGGGCGTCCACCACGCGGCCGATCATACCGTCGGACACGCCGATACCGGCGGTCTTGCCGGTGCGGTACACCGCCGTGCCCTCGCTGACCTCCTCCACGCGGCCGAACAGGATGCAGCCGATACGGCCGGAGCGCAGCTCCTGCACCATGCCCCGGATGCCGCCTTCAAACAGCAGGATCTCGCCGTAGGTAGCGCCCTCCAGGCCCTCCACATAGGCGATCCCGTCCGCCACGGTCAGTACGCTGCCCACCTCGCGGGCGCATACCTCCGGCACCCAGCTCTTCACCGCGTCCCGGATCAGGGGGATGACGGAGCCCTCACTCTTCAGTCCGGTCAGCCGTTCCTTCAGCTGCTCCAGCCGGCCCTCCGCCGTCCAGTCGATGACCTCGCTGCCCAGCTCAATGCGGAATCCGCCCTGTGCGGTGCGGTCCTCCTGCCAGACCAGCTCGACGGCCTTGCCGTACTTTTTCGACAGCACATCCTCCAGCTTCTCTTTCTGCGCGCTGTCCGGCGGACAAGCGCTGAGCAGTTTCGCCGTCAGGCGTGCATCAGTGTTCATTCTGTTCCTCCTTCGCGGCATTCACGAAGGCGTCATAGGCCTGGGCCGTCTGGGCGGCCATCAGCTTCTCCATGGCGTCCTCGGCAATAGCCACCGCCTCGCGGTTGGCCTCGGCCACGATCTTCTGGCGCTCGCTCTCGGCGGCGTCCTTGGCATCGGACAGGATCTTGTCCGCCTGCGCCTTGGCCGCGTCGCGCTGCTGCTGGGCAAAGGCCTCCGCCTCCTTGGCGGCGGCGGCACGCTTCTCCTCCAGCACGGCGTCAAAGTCCGCCTCCCGCTGGGCCATGGCGTCCTTCAGCGCCTCGGTGTCCTTCTCCCGCGCCACGGCGGCGGCTTCCATATCCGCATAGTGCTTCTCGCGCTTTTCCATAAAGCGCTTCACCGGCTTGAACAGCAGCAGATACAGACCGCCCACCAGGATGGAGAAGTTGAAGAAGTGCAGCAATATCTGCTGCCAATCAATATTCAGAGGGATATTCATAGCTTCTCTCCCCGTTTCTTACAGCACGAAGATGATCAGGATGACCACCAGCAGGGCATAGATGATAGCCGTTTCCAGGAACACCAGACCCAGCATCATGGTGGTGCGGATCTTACCCTCGGCCTCCGGCTGACGGGCGATACCCTCGGCGGACTTGGCGATAGCCATACCCATACCGATTGCGCCGCCGGCGGCAGCCACACCGATGGCAACACCGGAAGCGATAGCCTTGGCGCTCACGCCGCTGTCGGCTGCTTCCTCGGTCTGGGCGGCGGTGCCGTCGGCAGGTGCGGTATCGGCGAACGCGGTCACGGTGAGCAGGGCAGTCAGTGCCAGCACCAGGCACAGCAGCAGGGCAAAGGCCTTCTTATTGAACAGCTTTTTCATGGTTTCTCTTTCCTCCGTCAGTTATTTACAGTTTCAGCTTTGATTTTTTTGTTTTTCTTGGGCTTGGGTGCGTGCTTTTCCGTAGTCTCTCCGTAGAACATGGAGGTCAGCGTGGTCAGCACGTAGGCCTGGATCAGCGCGTGGAGCAGCGTGAACAGCACGCCCACCACCACCGGCACAACGAAGCTCAGGGACACATAATAGTACACCAGCTCCGTCACCAGCAGGCCGCTGAGCAGCGCGCCGAACATACGGAAGCTCATGGAGATGGGCAGGGAGAAATCCTTGAGGGCCTTGCCCGCGCCCTTTGCGCCGTTGGCCACGATGCCGCCCACCAGGATCACGCCGTAGGACAGGCAGCCCAGGGAGATGGCCGCGTTCACGTCCGACAGCGGGGCCGGCAGCGCGATGGTGTGTCCGCCCGTGGTGATGGCCTGGAAGCCGAACAGCTCAAACAGCGTTCCCACGAAGATGTACACGCCCGCGCCGAAGATGTATGCGCCCAGGAACTTGTTGCGATGCGGGCTGTTGCCCTTGGCCATCCCGTCGAACAGCCCTACCACGGTCTCCAGCGCCATCTGCAGCTTTCCCGGTACCATCTTGAACCGGGGGATAACGAACACCCGCAGCAGTATCGCCGCCAGCAGCAGTGCGCCCACCACCACCAGCGAGGATATGTACGCCGGGTTCACGTCCTTCAGCCCGAACAGGCTGATGCGGTTCGTCCCGTGGAGCACTGCGTCACGCATGGCCTCCTGCACCGACTCTGACTTCCCGTGTCCGGGAACCAGCAGAGAACCGGCCAGGAACGCCGCGGTGATCAGCAGCCACACCACGATGAACCTGATTTTCTTCTTTTTTTCCATTCGTCTTTCACCTTTTACATCCGGTAAAATTTTTGTGCCGCGTCGCGTCGTAAAACGGCAGAAGCGGCACGGCGCCGACCCCGCCCTTCCGATTTCTTGTCGAAATCTTAACGTGTGGTACCGGCATCTTGACACTTCTTTTTTATTATAATAAAAACCCTGTGCTAACACAAGCTTTTTTTCGCCGCATTGCCTCCAACATTCCGCAGAAACCGTCACATTTTTTATCATCCCCCCTTATCTGACAGTCCCACCGTCTTTTCCCCCGCTCTGCCGCCCCGGCCGCCCCGCAAAAAGCAGAGCGCCCCGCAGCAGCGGGGCGCTCTGTCGTCGTTATTTCCCGTTTCGTTTCTTGGCGAAGGCCGCCTTCTTCCGTGGCGACATCTTCCCCTTCTGCGCCAGCGGCTTCGCCGTGGGCGTCCCCCGCCGCCCCCGGTTGCCGGAGGCCTCCTTTTTCCGCCGCGGCTGTCTCTCCGGCCTCTCCGGCCTCTCCGGCTTGACCGGCGGCTGACCGTAGGGCTCCCCTTTCCGCGGCCGGATCAGGCACTTCTTCTCGTACCCGATCAGGTCTGTCCGCCCCGTCTCCTCCAGGGCCTCCACCACCAGCGCCCGCTTCTCCGGCCGCGACCACTGCAAAAGCGCCCGCTGCATGGCCTTCTCCTTGGGATCCCTGGCCACATACACCTCCGACATATCCCGCGGATCGATGCCCGTGTAATACATACAGGTGGACAGCGTTCCCGGCGTGGGATAGAAATCCTGCACCTGCTCCGGCGTCCTGCCGTTTTTGTGCAGGAACTCCGCCAGCTCCACCGCGTCGCTGAGGGTACATCCTGGGTGGCTGGACATCAGATACGGCACCAGATACTGCTCCGTGCCACCCTCCTCGTTCAGCTTCTGGTACTGCCGCCAGAACTTCAGAAACACGTCAAAGTGCGGCTTTCCCATGTAGTCCAGCACCGAGCTGACGCAGTGCTCCGGCGCCACCTTCAGCTGTCCCGAGATATGGTACTTCACCAGCTCCTTAAAGAACGACCTGTCCTTGTCCTGCAGCATATAGTCGTACCGGATGCCGCTCCGCACGAACACCCGCTTGATCCCCGGCAGCTCCCGCATCCGCCGCAGCAGCTCCGTGTACTCCGAGTGATCCGCGTCCAGGTTCGGGCACGGCTCCGGCGCCAGGCAGCTGCGGTTCTTGCACATACCGCACCGCTTCTGCTTCTGGCAGCTGGTGTGGCGGAAGTTGGCGCTTGGCCCGCCCACGTCGTGGATGTACCCCTTGAACCCCGGCTCGCGGGTCAGCAGCTCCGCCTCCTCCAGCACCGACTCGATGGACCGGCTGGTGACCATCCGCCCCTGGTGGAAGGCCAGCGCACAGAAGTTGCACCCGCCGAAGCATCCCCGGTTGTGGGTGATGGAAAACTGTACCTCCTCGATGGCCGGTATGCCGTTCTTATACATGGGATGCACCTGCCGGGTGTAGGGCAGGGCGTACAGGGCGTCCAGCTCCTCCCGCCGCAGCGGCCGCGCCGGCGGGTTCACCACCAGATACCGCCCCTCGCAGGGCTGCACCACCGCGCAGCCCCGGATGGGATCATGCTCGTCGTATTCGATCTTCGTCGCCCGGGCATAGGCCGCCTTGTCCGCGCATACCGCCTCATACCCCGGCGCGTCCGCCCTGTGGAACTTCAGCTCACCCACCTGGTCGGTGATGTACGCCGTCCCCGGTATATCCGTCAGCTCCGACGGCGGTGCCTTCCTCGCCAGACGCCGGGCGATCTCCGCCGTGGCGCTCTCCCCCATGCCGTACACCAGCAGGTCCGCCGGCGCGTCGAACAGTATGCTCCGCCGCACCTTGTCGTCCCAGTAGTCGTAGTGGGCGAACCGCCGCAGCGACGCCTCCAGCCCGCCGATAACGATGGGCACGTCCGGCCACGCCTCCCGCACCCGGTTGGCGTACACGATGGTGGGCCGATCCGGCCGCTTGCCCATCTCTCCGCCCTCGCTGTACAGGTCCCGGGTCCGCCGCCGCTTGGCCACCGTGTAGTGGGCCACCATCGAGTCCAGGTTCCCCCCGCCGATCAGCACCCCGTACCGGGGCTTGCCCATGGCCCGGAAGTCCTCCGCCGAGTGCCAGTCCGGCTGGGGCAGTATCGCCACCCGATAGCCCCTGCTCTCCAGCAGCCGCGCGATCAGTGTGGTGCCGAAGCTGGGGTGGTCGATATACCCGTCCGCCGTCACCACCAGAAAGTCATAGTAATACCAGCCCCGGTCGATCATCTCCTCCCGGCTCACCGGCAGAAATTCCATTCCTTTTTCCATGTGTTTTCACTCCCAACTTCCATCCTATCTTCGTCCCCCCTCCCGTCCGCAGGCGTCAGCCTTCCCCCTGATGAGGTCACAGGGAGACGGGATCCCAGGCCGCACAAGCCCAAGCCTTCCCCCTTGATGGTTCGCGGTGTTGAATGGCGTACCCCCGTTAGCCTTCCCCTTGATGGGTCCGCGGTATTGAATGACACGCCGGTGGCGTGTCAGACCCGCGGACCGACCCGCAGGGAGACAGGTGGCGCACAGCGCCGGATGAGGGGTCCCTCGTCCTCACCGCGGCGGCGAAACTCCCGCCGCGGGAATTTATTTGTTGCACTCCGTCTCACGCTGCATTATAATGGACAAAAAATCAGGAACGAGGTGTATCACCATGACCTATGGCTTTATCGGCACCGGCAACATGGGTGGGGCGCTGGCCCGCGCCCTGGTCAGGGAAGTCTCTCCCTTAGATGTGTATCTCAACAACCGCACTCCCGCCAAGGCGGAGGCCCTGGCAGCAGAGCTGGGGGCCCGGGCGGACACCGCTGCCCACATCGCCGCTGCCTGTGACTATATCTTCCTGGGCGTCAAGCCCAACCTCATCGCCGGCGTGCTGGCCCAGCTGGCCCCCACGCTGGCGCAGCGGACGGACAAGCCCGTGCTGGTGTCCATGGCCGCCGGCGTCACCATCGCCGCGCTGGAGCAGGCTGCTCCCGGCTGCCCCATCCTGCGTATCATGCCCAACACCGCCTGCGCCGTGGGGGCGGGGCTGACGCTGTACGATGCCAACGCCCTGCTGACGAAACCACAGCTGGACGCCTTCCTGGCGGACATGGCCGCCTCCGGACGGCTGGAGGCGTTGCCGGAGCACCTGATCGACGCGGGCAGCGCCGTGGCCGGCTGCGGCGGTGCCTTTGCCTGCCTGTTCATGGAGGGCCTGGCCGACGGTGCCGTCACCTGCGGCCTGCCCCGTGACAAGGCCAACACCTTCGCGGCCCAGATGCTGCTGGGCGCGGCCCGGCTGGCCCTGGAAAGCGGCAAGCCCTTCGGACAGATGAAGGACGAGATCTGTTCCCCCGGCGGCACCACCATTGCCGGTGTCCGCGCGCTGGAGGAGGGGGGCCTCCGCGCCGCCGCCATGAACGCTGTCATCGCCGCCTACGAAAAGACCCTTCAGCTGAAGAAGTGAACCACGCCGCCCCCGGCTCAGCCGGGGGCGGCGTATCGTGTAAAGGAAGGCCCTCCCCACCGGGGAGGGCCTTTGTCTTTATTTTCCGTACAGGCAGTAGATGAGCCAGTTTAAAAACCGTGCTGGCAGCACCTTGGCCAGGAAGGTGAAGAACTTGTAGTCGAAGCGTATGGCGTACAGCGGGTGGTGATGTCCCTCCCGCATGGCCACACTGGCGATGTACGCCCCGGCCTTGGCCGGGTCCATGCCCGTCTCCTCATCGTGCTCCATGCGCTTCACGGACCGGGAGATGCGTCCCTGATAGATGTCGTCTCCCGCACTGACCTTCCGCCGCGCGGCGGTGAAGCCCGTGTGGATATCCCCCGGCATCACGGCGCATACCGTCACGCCGAAGGGCCGCAGCTCGTTGGCCAGCGCCATGGTGTAGGCGTTGACAGCCGCCTTGGTGGCGGAGTAATAGGCCTGGAAGGGGATGGGCACCGGCGCGGCCACGGAGCTCAGGTTCACGATCCTTCCCCGGCCCGCCTGCCGCATCAGGGGCACCACGGCCCGGTTCATGTTCACCATGCCGAAGAAGTTGACGTCGAACAGCGCCTTGGCCTCCGCCGTCTCCGTGAACTCGATAGCCCCGGAGATGCCGAAGCCCGCGTTGTTCACCAGCACGTCGATGTGCCCCTCCGCCGCCATGATCTGCGCCACGGCGTCGTTGACTGCCTGCTGGTCCGTCACGTCGGCGGCGATGTGGTGCAGACCCTCCACGCCCTCCGCCCGGCGGGACAGCTCATACACGGTATAGCCCGCGTCCTTCAGCGCCAGGGCGGTAGACCGCCCGATGCCGGAGGTGCCGCCGGTGACGACAGCGACCTTACTCATGGGCCATCACCTCCCCGATGATGTCCATGGCCTCGTCCAGCAGGGCCTCCGTGTGGGTGGCCATATAGCTGGTCCGCAGCAGCGCCTCGCCCTCCGGTGTGGCCGGCGGCAGCGTGGGGTTCACATACACGCCCCGGTCGTAGATCTCCGCCGCTACCCGCAGCGTCCGGTACGTCTCATAGGTGTAGATGGGGATGATAGGCGTGGGTGCCTCCAGCGCCGAGGGCCGGATGGTCAGTCCCCGGTCCGTCAGCCCCTTCCGGGCATACAGGCTCAGCTGGCGCAGGCGCTCCGGCAGCTCCGGATGCGCCTCCAGCTTCCGCAGGGCCGAGAGCGCCGTGGCGCAGTTGGCCGGCGGGATGGACGCCGAGAAGATGAATGGCCGCGATGCGTGCCGCACGAAATCCGCCACCTCCGCGCTGGCGGCCATATAGCCGCCCAGCGACGCCAGCGACTTGGAGAAGGTCCCCATGTACACGTCCACCTGGTCCTCCAGGCCAAAGTAGCTGGCCGTGCCCCGGCCGCCCTCGCCCAGCACGCCCAGCCCGTGAGCGTCGTCCACCATGACCCGTGCGCCGTACTGCTTCGCCAGGGCGCAGATCTCCGGCAGCTTGGCGATGTCGCCGCCCATGGAGAACACACCGTCGGTGACGATCAGCGCTCCGGCCGTCTCCGGCACCTTCTGCAGGCACTTTTCCAGCTCCGCCATGTCGCTGTGGCGATAGCGCAGCATTTTGCCGTAGGACAGCTGGCACCCGGCGTAGATGCTGGCGTGGTTCTCCCGGTCACAGATCACGTAGTCGTGCCGCCCCACCAGGGCGGAGATAATGCCCACGTTGGACTGGAACCCGGTGCCGAAGGTCACCACCCCCGGCTTCCGCAGGAACCTCGCCAGCTCCGCCTCCAGCTCCAGATGCATCTCCAGCGTGCCGTTGAGGAACCGCGACCCGGAGCACCCGGTGCCGTACTGCTCCAGCGCCCGGATGCCGGCCTCGATGACCTCCGGGTCCGTAGTCAGTCCCAGATAGTTGTTGGAGCCCAGCATGATGCGGCGCTTGCCCTCCATCTGCACCTCCACATCCTGCCGGGACTGCAGGGCGTGAAAGTAGGGGTATACGCCCTTTTCCTTCAATTCCCCCGCCAGGGACGGCGCAAAGCACTTCTCAAAGATATCCATACAAGACCTCTCTATCTGATATAGAATATTAGCATAAACAAAAAGTTAGCGAGATGATATCGCCTTTTTTGGGTGAAAATATTATATAGGCAGATAGAAAACTTGTCAACGTCTACTTGCGTCAGCGCGCCTGTCCGTCGATAACGTCCAGCAGCCGCAGTATGCCCCGGCTCAGCGCTGCCGCCCCGCACACCGTGCAGATCATCGTGATGGCTGTCATAAAAACGTCCTCCTTGCTGTGTTTTCCCCATCATAGCAAGGCTGCTGTCCAAAAAAACGGACAGAAAAATTCTTTCAAAAGCCATGGAACCTTTTTTGCCCTGCGCGCATCTAAGGGGTGTACAAAGAAAAGGACACTGTGTCCCACCCGGAGACACAGCCCGCCAAAAGAAAGGAAGTATGTACGATGAAAAAGTTTATTTGTGCTGTATTGGTACTGGTGATGGTGCTCTCTCTGGCCGCCTGCGGCAGCAAGCAGGATGACAACGGCGGCAAGACCGACGTGGACCTGACGGCCCAAGAGGTACTGGACAAGCTGAAGGAGACTCTGGGCGACAGCTACGGCTGTGACGCGCAGGATGACGAGGACCGCATGACCAACTACTACGGCCTGGATATGTCCCAGGTGGACAGCTGGGCGTCCGAGGCCAGCTCCATGAGCGCCCTTGACCCCAGCACCGCCGTTGTTCTCAAGGTCAAGGACGGCTACGCCGACACCGCGGCCGGTCTGCTGCGTGAACGCTATCAGCAGGTGCTGGACTACAACAAGATGTATAACATGAACGTTCCCATGGTGGAGCAGGCCCGTCTGTTCGTCAGCGGCAACTATGTGGCGCTGCTGATCCTGGGCCAGACCCCCGATGGCGATGTGACCGCCGAGGAGGAAGCTCAGCTGGCCCAGGACGAGGCCGCCAAGATGGATGGCGCCTGGAAGGACATCTTCGGCAGCGCCGGCAACAAGATCAACGCGCAGTAAAGCCCCCCAAGCCTTCCCCCCCTTGAGGGCGCCCCCAAGCCTTCCCTCTGGGGGGAAGGTGTCAGCCGTAGGCTGACGGATGAGGGGTCCTCCGTTCCGCCCGCAGGCGGCGTCCCCATGCCCGGCGGCGTCAGCCGCTACCAACCAAAGCCGCCTTCCGGGCGGCTTTGGCGCGATTTGATAATCGCCCACCCCCAAGGGGTGATTTCAAAAGGAGGGGGCCGAAGCCCCCTCCTTTGTCGTTTCCCGCCGGAGCGGCGAAACTCCCCCAACCCGGCAGAAGCAAACACCCCTACCGTGGCTGAAGCAAGCGGCCGCGCCAGCCTCCGCGCCGGTGAGCGCAGGCACAGTCCTTTTGACCGACAGCGATGACGGAAAACCGCGTCCGCGAGAATACGCTGCAAGTCACAGCCGACCATAGCGCGCCAAGGGATCCTTAAACCGTAGGTTTAAGCGACTTTCTTTCCCACATTTCTTTCTTCGCAGAAAGAAATGTGGCCGCCGGAGGCTCGCGCCCGCAGGCGCGAAACCCTCCCCCGCCAAAAGAAAAGCGCAAAAAAAGAGACTGCTTTCGCAGTCTCTTTTTTATATGCTTTTCAGCAGGTCACATGGCCTTGATAATGTCCACGATCTCCGCGCCGATGCGCTTCTGGGCCTCGTTGGTGGCAGCGCCGATGTGGGGCGTGCAGGACACCATGGGATGGCTGTACAGCGCCTTGTTGGTGGCGGGCTCGTCGGCGTACACATCCAGACCGGCGGCGCGCACCTTGCCGGACTCCAGGGCGGCCAGCAGGGCGGCCTCGTCCACGTTGGTGCCGCGGGAGGTGTTGATGATCACCACGCCGTCCTTCATCTTGGCGATGTTCTCGGCGGAGATCAGAGCGCCACCGTCCACAGCGGGGGCGTGCACGGATACGAAGTCGGACATGGCCAGCAGCTCATCCATCTCCACATAGGGGATGCCCAGCTGCTCCTCGATGCCGGGGATGTGGAAGATGTCGAACGCCACGACCTTCATGCCGATGGCCTTGGCCATCACGCCCAGGTGCTGGCCGATGCGGCCGAAGCCCACGATACCCAGGGTCTTGCCCTGCAGCTCGATGCCCTTGCCGTAGGCCTTCTTCTCCCACTTGTCCTCACGCATGGTGTGGCCGGCGATGGAGATGTAGCGGGCGCAGGAGAACATATGGCCCATAGCCAGCTCCGCCACGGACTGGGAGGAGGCCTTGGGGGTGTTCTTCACGTCGATGCCGTTGGCCTTGGCGTAGTCCACGTCGATGTTGTCCACGCCCACGCCGCCGCGGATGATCAGCTTCAGCTGGCTGCCCTTGGCCTCGTCGATGTGGTTGGCGCGGACCTTGGTCTTGGAACGGACCACCACCACGTCGAAATCACGCAGCGCCTTGCCCAGCTGATCGGGCTCATAGAACTGCTCCACGACCTCGTGACCCATCTCACGCAGCTCCGCCATCGCGGTCTTATCCATACCGTCAGTAACCAGAATACGCATGGTAATACTCTCCTTCTAAAATACGTTTTGTTGTCGGAATTTGCCGATCAAGAGGGGAATGCGATCATTTTTGCCGCGGCGTGTACGTGGCAAAAATACCACGGCCCAGCCGCCTTGGGCGGTGTTCACCAGTGACCGATGTCAGCTGGTGAGGGGGATATACAAGGGGGATGTTATCCCCCTTGTACGTTACTTCGTGTGCTCGGCCTCAAACTTCTTCAGGAACTCCACCAGCGCCTGGGCGCCCTCGATGGGCATGGCGTTGTACACGCTGGCGCGCAGGCCGCCCACGGACTTGTGGCCCTTCAGGTTGTCGTAACCGGCGGCCTTGGTGGCGGCCACCACCTCGGCGTCCAGCTCGGCGCTCTCGGTGACGAAGGGGATGTTCATCAGGCTGCGGAACTCCGGCTCCACGGTGCCCTTGAACATCTTGGACTGATCCAGGAAGTCATAGATGACCTTGGCCTTGGCGATGTTGCGCTTGTGCATCTCCTCCAGGCCGCCGATGCTCTTGAGGTACTTGAACACCTTACCGCAGCAGTAGATCGCCCAGCAGTTGGGGGTGTTGTACATGGAGCCGTTGTCGGCATGGGTCTTGTAGCTCATGTAGACGGGCATCTTGGGGTCGATGTCCTCGCGGATCAGATCCTCGCGGATGATGACCACCACCATGCCGGCGGGGCCCACGTTCTTCTGCACGCCGGCGTAGATCATGCCGTAGTCGGACACGTTGCAGGGCTTGCTCAGGAACATGGAGGACTGGTCGGACACCAGTACGTGGCCCTTGGTGTTGGGCAGCTTGTTCCAGGTCACGCCGTGGATGGTCTCGTTCTCGCAGATGTACACATAATCGGTGTCCTCGGGGATGTCCAGGTCGGAGCAGTCGGGGATATAGCTGTAATTCTTATCCTTGGAGGAGGCGGCTACGATGACCTCGCCGTACTTCTTAGCCTCGGCAATGGCCTTCTTGGACCATGCGCCGGTCTCGATGTACACGGCCTTGCCGTTCTTCATCAGGTTCCACGCCACAGCGGCGAACTGCAGGGTAGCGCCGCCCTGGATGAACAGCACCTTGTAGTTGTCGGGGATGTTCATCAGCTCGCGCAGATCAGCCTCGGCCTCGTCGATGATCTGCTGGAACACCTTGGAGCGATGGCTCATCTCCATGACGCACATACCGCTGCCGCGGTAGTTCATCATCTCGTCGCGGATCTCCTCCAGCACGGGCTCCGGCATCATGGCGGGACCGGCGGAGAAATTAAAAGTACGACCGTATTTCATGTGGTTTTCCTCCTATTTGTATATTGTTGGGTCTTCCTTGTGCCTTTTGCGTTTGGTAATATATAGTATACGGCAACACCGCGGCATAATCAACAGGGAAAATGAAAAAAAGTCAGATAAACTGAAAATTTTTCAGCCCTGCTGAAAGTTTATCCGACAGGGTTTGACACACTCCCGCATAGATGGTAGAATAATCGTCTGCAAAGAGAACGTTACAGGAGGCGGCACGGCCATGGAGAAGGTAAAGGAGCGCATCACACACTACAGTCTGTACGTCACTGCCCTGCTGAAATGGCTGGCGGTGGGCGCACTGGTGGGCGGCGTGGGCGGCTTCGTGGGCGCGCTGTTCCACCTGGGCGTCGACTGCGCCACCAACGTCCGCCTGGCCCACCCTTGGATTTTGTACCTGCTGCCCCTGGGCGGCGTGGTCATCGCCCTGCTGTACAGGCTGTGCCGGCTGGAGGGTGCGGGCACCAACGCCGTCATCGAGTCCGTCCACTTCGGCAAAAAAATACCCACCCTTCTGGTGCCGCTGATCTTCGTCTCCACGGTCATCACCCACCTGTGCGGCGGCAGCGCCGGCCGTGAGGGCGCGGCGCTCCAAATCGGCGGCGGCATCGGCTACCGCACCGGCACGCTGCTGCGCCTGGGGGAGAAGGACCTGCCCCTGGCCACCCTCTGCGGCATGGCGGGCGTGTTCTCCGCCCTCTTCGGCACACCCCTGACGGCCACCATCTTCGCTCTGGAGGTCATCAGCGTGGGCGTGCTGTACTACGCCGGGCTGCTGCCCTGCATCACCGCCTCTCTGACCGGCTACTACATCGCTCTCCTCATGGGCGTGGAGCCCACCCGCTTCACCGTGGCCATGCCGGCGCTGGCCTGGCCCACCCTGGGCCTTGTGGCGGTGCTGTCTGTGGGCTGCGCTCTGGTGAGTATCCTCTTCTGCCGCGGCCTGCATATCACCGAGCACCTGGCCGCCCGCTGGATGAAAAACGGCTTCCTCCGTGCCGCCGCGGGCGGCTGCGTGATCGTAGCCGCCACGCTGCTGCTGGGTACTACGGACTATAACGGCGCGGGCATGGATGTGGTGGCGCGCGCCCTGTCCGGCCAGGCGGACCCCTGGGCCTGGCTGTTGAAGCTGGCCTTCACCGCCGTCACCATCGGCTGCGGCTTCAAGGGCGGCGAGGTGGTGCCGTCGTTCTTCGTGGGCGCGACCTTCGGCTGCGTGTTCGGCGGACTGCTGGGTCTGCCGCCCGCCTTTGCCGCCGCCATCGGCCTGGTGTCCGTGTTCTGCGGCGCGGTGAACTGCCCCATCGCCTCCGTCATCCTCAGCATTGAGCTCTTCGGCTCCGGCGGTCTGGTCTATTTCGCCGCCGCCTGCGCCCTCAGCTACCTGCTCTCCGGCTATTGCGGGCTCTACAGCAGCCAGACCATCCTCTACTCCAAGCTGAAGGCGGAGTTTATCAACGTGCATACCCATGAATAAAATGTAGCCCCCGGGAACCCGGGGGCTGACATTTTTATAAGCAAATCTTAACGTTTCGTTCACATGATTTTCCGAAAATCGTGGTATCCTGCGGGTAGTACAAGAAAAAGAGGTATCGCCCGTGAAGCGCACGCTGACCGAACAACAGAAAAAAACGCTGTCCGTACTGGCCATCGTCATATTCGTTCTGCTGTCGGCGGCGCTGGCCTGGTTCGTGGGGCGGCCCATGGTCCGCTTTGCCCGCCAGCCGGAGCAGTTCCGCGCCTGGGTAGACGGCCACGGCGCCTGGGGGCCGCTGGCCTACGCGGCCATGGTGTTTCTGCAGGTGCTGGTGGCCATTATCCCCGGCGAGCCGCTGGAGATCGCCGGGGGCTACGCCTTCGGCGCCTGGGCGGGCACGGCCCTGTGCTTGCTCGGTGCCGTGCTGGGCAGCGTGACCGTCTTTGCCCTGGTCCGCCGCTGGGGCCGCGGTCTGGTGGAGGTGTTCTTCCCGGCGGACAAGCTGGAAAAGCTCCAATTTCTCCTCCATACCTCCCCCAAGCGCACCGCCCTGTTCTGGCTGATCTTCACCGTTCCCGGTACGCCCAAGGACCTGCTGTGCTACTTCGCGGGCCTGACGGACCTGCCGTGGGGGACCTGGCTGCTGATTGCCACAGTGGGCCGCCTGCCCTCCATCGTCACCTCCACCGTGGGCGGCAGCGCCCTGGGGGAGCAGGACTACCGGGCGGCGGTCATTGCCTTCGCTCTCGCCCTCGCTGTGGCGGGTGTGGGCTATGTGATCTACCGCGCCGTCTGCCGTCGGCACGGACAAAAACCGGATAACACAAAGACCGACGGCTGAGCCGCCAACAAAATCCTTCCCTCCGATATCTGTGACCGGCAGGCGCTTTGACAGACTGAAAGACCGATGGCTCAGCCGTCGGTCTTGTATCTTTTCCTGTCTCAGAATGCGCCCAGCGCCTTGAACAGCACCGACCAGGCGAACATGGTCACGATGCACAGCGCGCTGGTGGACACCACAATGTCCCCGGCCAGCTCCGCGTCGCCGCCCATCTGCTGTGTCATGGTGAAGGAGGCGATGGCCGTGGCACTGGCGAACACGCTGATCAGCCCCGCGAAGCCCACGCCCCGTATGCCGATCAGAAACGCCGCCGTCAGCAGCAGCGCCGGCATCAGGAACAGCCGCACCAGACACACCTCGATCAGGTCTCTCCGGTACCGGCGCAGGCCGCTGAACCGGAAGAAGGCCCCCAGCAGGAACAGCATGAACGGGCTGGTCATGGTGGCCACCTGGTGCACCGCCGACTCCAGCGCCGTAGGCAGCCTCCAGCCGGTACCCAGGAACACCAGCCCCACGGCGGAGCCCAGGATCAGCGGATTGGTGGCCACCATTTTGATGAGCCTTCCGGCGGGAAGTCTCTCGCCCCGGAACGCCGTCAGGGTGATGACCGCCAGTACGTTGAACAGCGGCACGATGATGGCCGCCAGCATGGCCACCGGCCCCATGTCCGCCCCGGGCACCAGCACTGTGGCCAGCGGCAGGCCGATAATGGCCAGGTTGCTGCGGTACATACCCTGTATCTTCACGCCCTGCTTCTCGTAGTCCTTCTCCGTGGGCAGTACGATGGCCAGGGACAGGCCGTACATCCCCAGCGTGGCCCCCACGGCAAACAGCAGCAGCTTCGGCTGTAACGCCTGGTCGATGGAGGAGGTATACAGGTTCCAGAACAGCATTACCGGCATGAAGAACCGGAACGCCATCTTGTTCAGTCCGGGCACGTCCTCCACCCGGATACCGCCCAGACACTTGACCCCGTAGCCCAGTCCCATAATAAGAAACAGGGGCATCACGGCGTTAAAGCAGACTTGCAGATTGCTGAGCATGACCCATCGGCCTCCTTTCCCCCGTGCAGCCCCGGCGCACGGTCTATTGCGTCAAAAACGTCATGGCTGCCAGCAGCACAGCCAAAAAGCCGAAGCTGACGGCGGAGAACAGTGCCAGGAACCGTCCGGTCTGTCCCTTGACGTGCTTCGTATACTCCCGGAAGGTGATCAGGCTGGCCAGCGACGCCACCAGCGTCCCCGCCCCGCCGATGTTCACCCCCACCAGCAGCGCCGGGTAATCGTCGGTAAACTGGCTGAGCAGTATGGCCGCGGGCACATTGCTGATGACCTGACTGGTCAGCGCCGCCACCGGCATGGTCCCGTGGGCCAGCAGCTGCCGGAACAGTGTCCGCACAGGCTCTATCCGGGCCATATTGCCCGAGAAGGTGAAAAACGCTGCGAATGTCACCAGCAGCCCCCAGTCCACGCCCAGCAGCGCCCGGCGGTCCAGCACCAGCAGCGCCGCCGTGATGGCGGCCAGCCCCAGCCAATACGGTATGCCGCGCAGCACCATGGTCGCCGCCGTGCAGAACAGTACGCCATACACGATGCACCGGCGCTTGTCCACCGGCGTCTCCTGCGCCGGTACCGTCAGCGTCTCCCGGGGAATCAGCAGGCAGCACGCCAGGATCAGCGCCGTGGACAGCAGGAACGGCGGCAGCATGATGGTCAGGAACTCCCCATTGGGGATCGTATAATGATTAAATAGGTATAGGTTCTGCGGATTGCCGAAGGGCGTCAGCATCCCGCCCAGATTGGCGGCGCAGTTCTGCAATATGAACGTCAGCGCCGTGTGCTTCGTCTGCCCTGTGCCCTCCAGCACGAACCAGCTCAGGGGCAGAAACGTCAGCAGCGCCGTGTCGTTGGTCAGCAGCATGGAGCCGATCAGCGTAACGACAACCAGCGCCGTCACGGCGCTGCGGGCCGTGTGAAACGCCCGCACCAGCCGCTGCGCCAGCAGGGGGAACAGTCCCGCGCCCCGCAGGGCGCACACCACCGCCAGTATGCAGAACAGGCATGAGAGCGTCTTCACGTCGTAGTACCCGAGATAGGCGCTGTCCGGCGGCACGAACACGGCGGTGACGGCCGCCGCCAGCACCGCGATCACCGGCATGGCGTTGGCGCGGCACCACTGGAGAACTTTCATGTATGTATGCACCTCCGCACGACACGACTCAACGGCTGTTACCTTACCATATTTTGGCCGGAAACGCAAGGGCTTGCCCCGGCTTTCTTGCCCTTTTCCGCCGCCTGTGCTATACTGAAAGCGATACAGAAAAGGGAGGTGCTCCATGGATGACATTTTGAGCCGTTTTTTCATCAACTGCCACAGCAGCATCCGCTATGCCGGCGCGATGACGGTGTGGTTCGACCCCTTCCGCGTGGCGGACGCGCCCTGCGATGCGGACGTGGTATTCGTCACCCACGACCACTATGACCACTTCTCCCCGGAGGATATCCGTCGGGTGATGAAGCCCGACGCGGTGCTGGTGCTGCCGGAGACGTGCGTGGCGGCGGCGCTGCGGGCCGGCTTTGTCTCGGCGCAGCTGCTGCCGGTGCGGTCCGGAGAGGCGTACACCGTGAAGGACCTGCCCTTCACCGCCGTGCCCGCCTATAACCTCGGCAAGCCCTTCCACCCCCGCGGGAACCGCTGGGTGGGCTATGTGGTCACGCTGGAGGGCCGGCGGGTCTATGTGGCCGGCGATACCGACGATACCCCCGATGCACGGTCCGTGTCGTGTGACGTCGCCTTCCTGCCGGTGGGCGGAACCTACACCATGACCGCCGCCCAGGCCGCCGGTCTGGCGGCCGCCCTCCGCCCGCAGATCGCCGTCCCCACCCACTACGGCTGTATCGTGGGGGAGAGGACGGACGGCGCGGCCTTTGCCGCCGCCCTGCCGGCGGACATCTCCGCCGTGCAGCTGATCCGCCAATGACCCCGTACAGAATTCCGCCCCGGTGCCGGCCGATGCCGACCAGACGGTGGAGGTGACGGCCCCGGCACCAGCCGGGGAGGATGATCGAGCGAACGAAAAAGACATTCAGCGGCCCCCGGCGTCAGCCGGGGAGGATGATCGAGCGAACGAAAAAGACATTCAGCGGCCCCCGGCACCAGCCGGGGGGGATGATCGAGTGAACGAAAAAGACATTCAGCGGCCCCCGGCGTCAGCCGGGGGCCGTCACTTCATTTTTGCTGCATTTTGCTTACAAAAAAAGCACAAAAAGGGAACAAAAGAGTACAGGGCGGGTACAGGAAAAGTAAAACAAATGTATCAAAAGAAAGCACTATTTCTCGCTTTTTTCCTCCCGCGGCAGCACCAGATTGAGCAGTACGGCCATCAGTGTGGCCACCACCACCGGGGACTTTCCGAAGATGGTCGTCACCGCCTCCGGGAACTGTGCCAGGGCCTCTGCCGCCTGGGAAATGCCCACACCCAGTGCGGCGGAAAGCCCGACGATCGTGGTGTTTCGGGCGGTCAGCCCCTCGGCGGCGATGAGCTTCATGCCGGTCATGGCGATGGTGGAAAACACCGCCGCCGTGGCCCCGCCCAGCACGCATTGCGGGATGGTGGTGAGTACGGCGGAAAATTTCGGAATGATACCGGCAAGCAGTAAAAACGCGCCGGTCAGCGCAAAAACGTTGCGATTTACAACTTTATTTGTGGCTACAATTCCCACATTCTGGGAGTATGTCGCCGTGGGAAGACCGCCCAGCAGCGCTGTCAGAATGTTGCTGACGCCATAGGCTGCGATGCCGCCCCGCAGCTCCTGCGTGGTGGGCTCCCGATCCATGCCGCCCACGGTGGTGGCCGTCAGGTCGCCGATAGCCTGAATGGCGTTGATAGCGAACAACAGCCCCAGTGCGACGCACGCCGAGGGTTCAAATGTCACGCCAAAGGGCAGAAATTCCGGCAGAGAGAACCACCCGGCCCCCGCGATGCCGGACAGATCCACCATCCCGGCCCCAAAAGCGACGGCGTAGCCCGCCAGAATACCCAGTAAAATGGACGCCAGCTTAAAAATGCCCCTGCCGCGATTGGTCAGCACCAGCACCACCGCTAGTGTAAATGCCGCAATAGCCCAGTTCTGCCAGGATCCGTACACCAGCGCTTCCGGCAGGCCCCGCTGCACCACAACGCTTTCATATGTGTTGCCGGTGCCGCCGGCCATATAGTTGATGGCCGTGGGGTACAGAGACAGACCGATGGTGAACACTACCGTACCGGTAATGACCGGTGGGAACAGCCTGCGGATAGGCTTGATGAAGATACCCACCAGTGCTGCCACCGCGCCGCCCACGATCATAGCGCCCGACACAGCGGCCAACCCGCCGCTGCCGGAGACGATGGCCTGCATACTGGGCAGATAAGCGAAGCTGACACCGAAGATCACCGGCAGCCCCGCGCCGAAGCGCCCACCGATGGGAAACAGCTGCAGCAGCGTGGTAACGGCGGACATGACCAGCGATGCCTGTATCAGCAGGACCCGCTGGTCATGCGCCAGTCCGGCCACGTTGGCAATGATGATGGCTGGGGTCACGCAGCCCACGATCATAGCCACCAGGTGCTGCAGCGCCATGGATACGGCCATGCCAACAGGTGGCAGGCCCCGGTATTGAAACAGCGCCTCTCGGCGGCATTCAAGCTTTCGCATGGTGTGGTCTCCTTTGTGCGTAGTGTGCTCAGTATAGCACGTTTTTAACGGGAAACTCAACCGTTTTCTCACAAATAGCTGTACAGCCCAAGCGGCGTAAAACCGCCCTCCGGTATCGTCGGAGGGCGGTCAGATCATGCGTGTTTATGCCTGCGGACACTGGCGAAAAACGGGCGCTTCAGCGTGTCTGTACTGCTGAACAAACCGGATTAGAAGGATGACAGCGCCTCGCCCGTGTGTGCGGGGTGCTGTTTTTTGCGCTTGACGAAGGCCGCACAGTGGCATATAATAACGTATTGTTATCGATAACATATAGTGATTATTGAGGTGAGCACAATGCCGGCAGCAAAACGAATATCCAAAGAGGCCATCATTGACGCCGCAGCGGCGGTGCTCCGCATCGGCGGGTTTGAGGCGATCAACGCCCGCAGTGTGGCGAAGGCGCTGGGGTGCTCCACCCAGCCTATCTATCTGTCATTCCGTAATATGGAGGAGCTGAAGTCCGCGCTGACCCAGCGGGCCATCGAGCAGCATACCCGGCGGGTACGGGAATCTCTGCGGGCGTATGAGGGGTGCGATAGTCGGTACAGCAGCTACGGCATGGGCTTTGTGCAGTTCGCGGCCCAGGAAAAGCAGCTGTTCCGCTGGCTGTACCTGGAGGACAACCAGCCGGGCCGCCATCAGGAGGACGTGCTGGAGCCGGAGATCATCCGGACCGTCATGGACGAATTCGGCTATGACGAGGTCACGGCCCGGGCCTTTCACCGGGATATGACGTATTATTCCTACGGACTGGCCATCCTCGCCAACACCGGGCATCTGGCGCTGACAGAGACGGAGCTTCGGGAAGCCTTTCGACGGGAGTTCCGTGCACTGGCGGCGTATTACGGTCCGCCGAAGAAGCTGCCGGAATTTGCAGAGAGGGAGAATGCAGTGCATCAATTATTCCGCTAAGAGGCCGTCTTGCAAAATTGTAAGAAAATCGCAGGAAATGTAAGGAAAAGCAATGGCTGCCATGGGATAATGGCGGTATACTCCTCCGGTGGGAAGAAGGTGTTGAAGTGAAAACAAATAAGACATTGGCACAGAAGCTGTGTCTGCTGGATCTGGTGAGTCTGCTGTCGTATACGGCGGCTCTGCTGGCAGCGCTGTGTTTTTTGGTGCTGCTGCCCGGGTGCAGCCTAGGGGAGAAGGTGGATCGCGAGCCGGTGCAGACACTGGAATGTACCCGCCCGGCATCCCTGTCCGGGCTGTATCCGGCGGGCGGCAGCGTGGTGCTGATCAGCTGGGCGGACTATGAGAGCGGCAGGACCACTGTGCAGCTGGTGGATGCGGAAGCGGACACCGTGAAGCGTGAGGTCACGCTGGATGGGGTTTGGGATACGAAGCGGCAGGCCCTGGCGCATGGATTTGCGCTGTGCGACCGGGAGACGAATCGTTGGAAGCTCCTGGACGATGTGCTGACGGAGACAGGCAGCTTTGATGCGGAGAACGTGGATGGCTTTTTCTCATATGACGGGGAGAGCTATTACTTCCTGCGGGACGGGGTGCTGCATTGTCAGAACGTAGCCGGAGGAGAGGCACAGCCGGTAACGGCGCTGTCACAGCTGCGGTTCGCGGAATTGACGGCCTATGATGCGGCAAGCGGGCGGATGGCGGCCCTGTTCCTCCTGTCACCCTACGGCAGCGTCTGCGGTACGGCGATCTTTGACCCGGAGACGGGGGCGATCAGCCTGCTGCAGGAGCAGCGGTATCAGGTGATGTTGGCGCCGGCGGGCGGCATGAGCCTGCTGGCCTTTGACAACGATAAAATGGGATATTCCGCCCTGTGCGGCAGCGGCGATACGTTCTGGTTCGCCGATGCTTCGCTGTTTCTGGACGCGGGAGGCGCGCTGTACGCCGTCGGCGATGCGGAGGAGCTGATCGGTGTGGGAACGGGCCGCACGACGCTGTATAACGTGGGGGAGAGCATCACGGCCTGCGACCTGACGGCTAACGGTATCGCCGGAGAGATGTACGACTGCTGCGTTCTGCCGGAGGCAGGCCTGCTGGTGGGCGGCATGTATGAAAACGGCGCCTTCCGGCTGTACGTTATAGACCCGGCGCAGCTGACCTTCAAGCCGGTAGCGTCAGCGGTGCCCGTCCCGTCGCCGCTGACGGTGAATGAGACACTGCTGCAGGCCTATTGGGGTGCCCTGAACGGCCTGCCGGTGGCAGAGAGCTTACAGGAGGCGCGGCAGCAGGCGGATGTGTTGGAGCAGCGATACGGCGTGCGGATACTGCTGTCCTCCCAGTGCCGGGAGGCAGCGGCGCTGAGCAGCTATCCTATCACCCTGTCGGACACCATGGACACGGAAGCAGAGCTGAACGGCGTCCGCGCCGTGCTGGCGGCGATGGACCGCAGCTTTGCCCTGTATCCGGAGGGCTTTCTGGCGCAGTTCCGCAACCGCGCCGGTGAGGGCGGGCTGTGCTTCCTGCTGGTGGCTCACATCGACAGCGACTATGGCGTGGTAGGCTGCACCTACGATTCGGCGGACTGGCAGTATATCGCGCTGGATGTGCAGGCGGACTATATGCGGGAGGGCACTGTCTGCCACGAGATCTGGCACGCTACGGAGAACGAGATACTCTCACGCGATTACACCGCCTTCAACTGGGATGACTGGAATGCGCTGAACCCGGCGGGCTTTACCTATTGGAACGACAGCGGTGACTATGACCGGTACGACGCCCGCTGGACCATGTTCGACAACGGCGAGGGCGTGTACTTTGTGGACAGCTACGCCAAGCTGGCGGCACAGGAGGACCGGGCGCGGATCATGGAGTATTTCATGGTACATGAGGACGAGGCGGGGCTGCTGATCCAGTCAGACGCCATACGGCAGAAGCTGGAATGGATGTGCCGCGCTGTGCGGGAGTGCTTCGATACCGCCGGATGGGGAACGCCCCGCTGGGAGAAGCTTTTGTAAAGCAAAAGGAGCAATAATGATACCGGAATGGAAAATTTACCCCCGCTCTCAGGGACACAGTACCGTGTACCTGCAGAACGTGGTCACAGATCCTGCCATACAGGTGGGGGCGTACACCATTTATGACGATTTTGTCAATGACCCCCGGGACTTCCAGCGGAACAACGTGCTGTACCACTATCCCGAGTGCAACCATGACCGGCTGATCATCGGAAAGTACAGCTCCATCGCCTGCGGGGCGAAGTTTATCTTCAACGCGGCCAACCATACGCTGAACAGCCTGTCTACTTACCCGTTCCCCATCATGTTCGAGGAGTGGGACCTGGGGACGGCGTGCGAGGACATTGCCACCGCCTGGGATAACCACGGGGATATCGTGGTGGGCAATGACGTATGGATCGGCTATGAGGCCGTGATCCTGGCGGGCGTTACCATCGGCGACGGCGCCATCATCGGCAGCCGCGCCGTGGTGACAAAGGATGTGCCGCCCTACACCATCGTGGGCGGCCTGCCGGCCAGGACCATCCGCAGGCGGTATGACGAGGAGACCGCCGCGCGGCTGGAGAAGCTGCGGTGGTGGGACTGGCCGGAGGCGCAGGTGCGGCGGGCTATCCCGCTGCTGCAGGCCGGCGATCTGGACGCCCTGGAAAAGTTGGTATAAGGCCGGCGGCCGTGGACCAGGCGTACACGCCGGGCACTTTCTGACCCTGCTGTAAAAGAGTATCTGAGGGATACGTGTATACGGACAACGAAATGAGCCCTCCGGCAGCTGCCGGAGGGCTTTCAACTGCCTGTTGCGAAACGGGCCGGGGAAAGGTATAATCTAAGGAGAACATACTGCGGAACGGCGAGAAAGGAGAAACCTATGGGTAATGTGGCAGCGGACCGCGCATGGGATGTCCGCCCGGTGACGGAGGCGGACATAGAGGCGTATCTGGACATCTATCTCAATTCCTATCCGGCGTACAAGACGCTGGACGAGGAATGCCGGGCACACTACCGGAGCAAGCATCTTACGGAGCTGCGGGAGGACACCCAGACTCGGACGATGGGCCTGTTTGAGGGCGGCACACTGATCGCCACCATGAAGCTGATCCTGTTCTCCATGAACTTCTTTGGGGTCATGCAGCCTGCCTGCGGTGTGATGGCGCTGGAGGTACACCCCCTGCACAAGAAGAAGGGCGCGGCGCTGTATATGATACGGTATGCCGAGCGCTATGCACGGGAAAACGGCGCGCTGCTGACCATGCTGCTGCCGTTCAACATCGGCTTTTACCGTCGGATGGGCTACGGCTTTGGCGGGAAGTTATATGAATACCATCTGCCAACCGGGGCACTGCCGCGGTTGGACGGAGAGGTGCGGGCGCACCTGCGCCTGCTGCAGCCGGAGGAGTTTGACCAGGCGATGGACTGCCAGCGGCGCTTTGCCGCCCGAAACCATGGCATGGTGGAGAAGTTCGACGAGGAGCTGCGCGGAGCCCGGGGGGATATTCAGGTACGCCGTATGGGTTATTACGACGGCGGACGCCTGTTAGGCTACGCGGCCTATCGGTTTGAAAGCGCCAGTGCGTGCAACTATACCCAAAACCGGCTCAGCGTGGAGGAACTGGTGTATGAGAACGGCACAGTGCTGCGGGCGCTGCTGGGCGGCCTGCGGATGCAGGAGGATCTGGCCCAGACAGTGATACTGCGGACGGGGGAGGAGGATTTCCACCATCTGCTGGACGATCCGCAGGACGTGTCCGGGAACTACATCGACTACGGCTTTTTGCAGACCAATGTTTCCGCCGTGGGGACCATGTTCAAGCTGACGGACGGGGCGGACTTCGTGCGGCGGACCGGCTATCGGAATTTCCCGGCGGGGACGCTGACAGCGGCCTTCCGCTATCGGGATGAGATGGCGGACCGGGAGGAGGAGCTGCGTATCGGCTTTGCCGATGGCCGCTGGGCCGTGGCAGAGGGGACCGCGGACGTGACGGTGATCTGCCGGCAGGGGGATCTGGCGGCGCTGCTGATGGGGTCCTGCGGTCTGGCGGCACTGCTGCGGCTGGGTGCGGCGTCCGCAGATGACGCCGAAAAGGCGCGGCAGTTGGCGCAGCTGCTGTACTGTGTCCAGAAGCCCTGGCTGAACGCGGATTATTGAGCTGCCGCGGTTGACAAATAGAAAACAACGCAGGAGGACAAGAGATGCGGAACATATTGAAGGAAAAGCTGGCCAGAGGCGAGAAGCCGCTGGGCACATTCGTGGGTACCGGCAGTGCTGCCGTTGTGGAATGTCTGGGCTGTGCGGGGCTGGATTTTGCTATCCTGGACAATGAGCACAGCCCCATCGAGGCGGAGACAACCGCCCGGCTGGTCTGCGCCGCGGAAAGGCGGAACATCACGCCCCTGGCCCGGGTGCGGGAGATCAGCCGCCCGGCGATCTTGAAGCTGCTGGACGTTGGCGTGCAGGGGATCATTATTCCAGATGTGCACAGTGCGGCGGAGGTGAAGCGCGTGGTGGATTACGCCAAGTACGCCCCGGTGGGGCAGAGGGGGTTCTGCCCGTCCCGGAAGGACGGCTGGGGCACCGATACGCCGGCCGGCGTACTGGAGACAATGGCGCACTTCAACGGTGAGACGCTGTTGATCCCCCAGTGTGAGACGACAGAGGCGCTGGCGGATATTGAGAATATCGCAGCGATGGAGGGTGTGGACGGCATCTTTATCGGTCCTTTCGATCTGTCTATTTCTATGGGGCTGCCTGGGGCCTTTGAGGAGCAGCGCTTCAAGGCGGCCCTGACGCGGATACAACAGGCCTGCCGCCAGGCGGGCAAACCCTGCCTGATATTTGCCGGGGACGGTGCGGCCGCCGGTGTACGGCTGGCCCAGGGCTTCGACGGCGTGGCCATCGGACTGGATGCCACGATGCTGATCGCCGGTGTACGGGCGCAGCTGGCCGCCTGCCGCGGATAAAGAAGAAAAGAGGACGGCACCCCGTGGGGCGCCGTCCTCTGCATATTACATGTCCTTCATTTTTTCCAGCAGCTCTGCCATCTTGTTGTAGAAGTACCGACATTCGCGGATGCTCAGGTACTCCTGAGTGGAGTGACAGTTGAAGGCATCGTGCGCCGCATCGACGATTGAGTTATAATAGGACAAAAGTTCAGGAGCCTCAAAACATCGGGTTTTCGCTGATTTTGTCCACTTTCAGACCAAAATAACTCCGAAGCATAAAGGTAAGAACTTTTTCAAAGTATACCTTGTATGTGTCGCCGGCAATATGGCGTAACTCAGAGGTAAGGAGGTCTAACAGATTGAAGCAAGGTGTTTTGTTCAAAAAATAAGGGTGCATCTCCCAGAGGTGCATCCTTACTCACAGTGTAGTCAATGGTCACGGCGTTGAACGCATCATCGACATATTCTGTGCCACCGTCAACACTTGACAGAACCAGCGTACCGCAAATATTTCCGTATGCCCGCACAATGAAGTGCGGGGGGGGGGACGCTATAAACAAATCGGCGTCCAAATAACTCGGGACAGGTTGTTGGCGATCCGTGCTGACGACCTCCTCAGTGAGACGATTATAATACACCACCGGACAATTTAAATAGCCAGACAGCACAAGAAGGAGATGGACGCAATGCGCCTGGGGCGGCCTCGTCCTGCCGCTCCAGGGCCCGGGACATGCAGCTTGCCCCGCCTACGGCGAAGAGATTGGCGATGGCCGCCATCAATACGGTGATGGCCCGTCTGCCGATATAGCCGCGCAGGTCGGCTACCAGGTCGTTTTTCCCGCAGGTGCGCAGCGCGTCCGAGCCAAGTGCCGCGATCGCCGCAGCCAGATAGCCCCGGGTGTCCTCATCATGGAAGGAGACGCAGGGGTGTCGATGCGGGCAGCGGCGCTGGGCGATCATGTAGTCCAGCTGTTTTTTCATTTCTTCAGTAAGGTCGAAATTCATAGTATAGCTCACCGCGATTATGTGCGGCGGATGTATATTCCTCCGACACCGGACAAAGACTACGGATGTAAAATCTGCTTTGACTGGAGGAATTTCATATATGAAAGCAACAGGCATCGTGCGCCGCATCGACGACCTGGGCCGCGTGGTCATCCCCAAGGAGATCCGCCGCACCATGCGTATCCGCGAGGGCGACCCGTTGGAGATATACACCACCCGCGACGGCGAGGTTATTTTCAAGAAGTATTCCCTTATCGGCGTGTTGGAGGAGTTCGCCGCACAGTTCTGCGATACCCTCAGCCGCAGCACGGACTTTTCCGCCGCTGTTACCGACCGCGATGCGGTCATCGCTATCGCCGGGGCGGGGAAGAAGGAACTGCTGGGCAAGCCTGTCTCCCCTGCGCTGGAGCAGGTCATGGACCAGCGTGGCCTCTACTGCGGCGAGGGTGTGGCCGTCAGCGATGAGAACGAGCAGTTCCGGGCCGCTGTGGCGGCACCTATTCTCTGCGGCGGCGACGTGCTGGGCGCGGTGCTCTTTCTCTCTCCCGACGGCAAGCCGGCGGGGGAGACGGAGTGTAAGCTTGCCCAGACCGTGGCGTCCTTTCTGGGCAAGCACATGGAGTCCTGACAAAAGGCCCCGCGGCTTTCACCGTGGAGCCTTGCATAACGGCTTTCGCAAGCTTTTTGACCGGCCTGAAAAAGAGAAGCGCCTGAAGGGCGCTTCTCTTTTGACTTATCAGCGCAGCAGCAGGCTGACAACCATTCGTACGTCTTCGACGTTAACTTCGCGGTTACTGTTGACATCGCAGCGGAGGAACTTCTCCATGTCAAGTGCGGAATGCTTGGCATTATAGAGGTCGTAGATATACTGAGCGTCGTTGATATCGATACGGCCCGTGCCGTTGACGTCGCCGCTGTAGGATACCGACACAGTGGAGTTGCCCTTAACGGAGATCGCAGATTTTGCCGCGGCGGCGATACCTGCCGCCGTACCCTTGTCCACCAGTAGCCAGGCATAGGCTTCGTATTTCTCTGACCAGAACATGGCCGTATCACCGTAATAGAGGGACTTGGTCGCAGGGAGCTTTGTTTCCGGCACAGCGGTGATGAGCCACACGGCGTTGCCATTTATGAGCTTTACATACTCGGCTGCGTTCACCGTCAATGCAAGCTGCGCCGTTTTGGTGATGCTCACCATGATAATGCCGCCCTTGATGTAGTCTCCGGGAATGGTGTAAGTGCTGGCATTTTCGTTGCGCTGGAGCGTGAGGGTTTTTTCGCCAACCATGACAATAACTGTGTAGTCAAATCCATCTCGATGGTTGATACCGAATGTAAAAGCTTCACCGCTTTTTACGGTATAGGACGTAACGTCACCCCAGACATCGGCGGAGCCGCTGCCCGTAAGCACGATTTGCGTGGTGCCGCTTTGCGGGGCCTTCTTCACCGTAATGACCACCGGGCCGGTGACGGACTTTGCCGGGATCGTGTAGGTATAGGCGTTGCTGCCGCTGCTGTTGACAGTGCACGTCACCGGCAGGCCGTTTACCGTTACGGCCACCGCATAGTCGTAGTTGGCCGCCTGCGTGACCGTAAAGGTATAATTCTGCCCATGCGTTGCGGAAGTGGGGGCGCTGACGTCGCCGGAGCCGTCGCCCTTGACGGTCGCCGCGTATGTTTTGACAGTGGGTGCGCTGTTGGCGCTGATGACCAGCTCGCCGGTGACATTTTTGATCGTGTAGCTGCCGTCACCATTGTCGATGACATCTATGTATTCATCATTCACAGTGGCTGAAAATCCGTAGTTATAGCCGGGATCGGCGGTGAAGGTATAATCGCCGTTTGCGGTCACGTAAGCGTCACCGGTGGCACAATCCGGAAGCACAACAGGGAAGCCGCCGCACAGGATCGTCACCGTGCCGCTTTGATCGGCCGGTACACTGGCAGTTTGGGCGTCCTTTGCCGCGTTGGCGCGGACGTCCATCTGTGCCTTGACCAATTTCACAGTGGCCTCACCGGCGGCCTTTACGGTGAAATTCAGCATGATAGAACTGTCGGAGCGCACTTCTCCGTAGCCGCCTATGGTCAACAATCCAGCGTTAGAGTTGTCGTTGATAATGGCGGGAGTTTCACTGCTGTTGCCGATGGCTGCGTTTGCGAAATCAAGCTTTTCCGCGTCATAGGAGAACTGGAAAAAGAAGGTATTGTAGGCCAGATCCCCCGGCTCCTGACGCATGAACAGCGCCACTGACACTGGTTTATTTACTTCGGCAGATGTTGCGCTGCCCAGAGAGACATAGTACTTCGGATCCTCGCCGCTGGCAGACGCCGGCAGCAAAAGCAGTACCATAACCGCCGCTAAAAGCCCGGAAAACCATCGTTTCATCTTAAAAACCCCTCCGTTTCACCACTTTTCGGTAAATACAAACCTAAATTTATCACCGGTCACCGAACAATTCAATTCGCAATAGGCAGAAATTTAAGGGGGATTGTTGTGCAGAATGACGATAAAGCCCATGAAAATGGGCAAAAACCTTCCCCCAGGGGGAGGGATTTTTCGCGCCCCTGTTAGCGTTCCGTTAAAACCGCGTTAAGAAATCACCGATTTTCTTGAAACTACAATCATAGAGTGCTACCATAAAACAACGTAGGGGGCGCGAGGTACAGGCCTCGCGCGACAGGAGGGGAGCTCCCGGGAGACAGATCATCTGTTTCCCGGGAGCCTTGCTTTGCCTACAAAAAACCCATCGGCCGCACAAAAATGCGGCCGATGGGTTTACCATAATTTGTATTATTGTCAACTTAGCCCTGCGGCTGCTCACTTTCTGGCACCGGAGTCTCGACGGTGGAATCGGCAGCGGGCTCCGGAACCGCCTGGGGTAGCGGCTCCTGCGGGGAAGCCTCGGGCGCAGCGGGGACCCGCGGGTCCGGCTCCGCCTGTGTGGCTTCAGCGGCCTCCTGGGCCTCACGGGCCAGGCGCTCGTTCTCCTCGCGGATGGCGGCCTTCTGCTCGCGGCGGGCATCAGCGGCAGCGAAGAACGCCCGCACCAGAGCCAGCAGCACGAAGAACGCCGCGATGGCCAGGCCGATCCAGCCCGCAGTGCGGATCAGGAAAAAGTCCCGGATGGTGAAATACTCCTTGTAGATCCCCAGGAAATACAGCGCCACGCCGCCGGCGGCACACAAAATGCACAGCAGCAGGCGGAAGAAGGCCCGGACCTTGTGCTTGCGCCCGGCCAGATACGCCACCAGCAGCGCCAGCGCGGCCAGAAACAGCGCCGGGGACTGGCAGCAGAGGATATAGCCCAATGTCTTGTCCAACATGGCCTCGTCTCCTTACAGCTGGCACTTGCCCCGGGGCAGGTATTTGCCGTCCGGCCCGGCCAGCACCTTGCCGGAGGACACCGCGGGCTTGCCGCGGAGCCACACCTGGCGGATGGAGCCCTTGGTGACCACGCCCTCATAGGGGTTGTAGTCCGCCGCGCCCACCATATCCTCGGCGCGGATGACGTGGTCGGCGTTGGGGTCGTAGACCACGATATCGGCGTCGGAGCCGGGGGCCAGCACGCCTTTGCGCGGGAACAGGCCGTACAGCTTGGCGGGGTTCTCTGCCAGCACGCGGCACATGGCGCCCAGACCGATCTTCTTCTTGGCCACGCCGAAGGTGTAGATCAGCTCGCCGCGGGTCTCCACGCCGGGGATGCCGCCGGGAATAGCGGTGAAATCGTCGCGGCCCGCCAGCTTCTGCTGGGTAGTGAAGCTGCAGTGGTCGGTGGACACGGTCTGCACCTCACCCCGGCGGATGGCGCGCCACAGGGCCTCACGGTCAGCCGCTTTCCGAATAGGAGGCGAGCAGACGTATTTGGCTGCCTGCAGCCAGTCCTCGTTATAATACACGCTGTCGTCCAATACCAGATACTGGGGGCACGTCTCCACAAAGACCTTCTGGCCCCGCCAGCGGGCGTTGGCGATCTCGTCCAGCGCCTCGATGTTGGTGGTGTGGACGATGACCACGGGGATGTCCACCTGCTCGGCGATGCGGAGCAGACGGCCCACGGCCTCGGCCTCCATGATGTCGGGCCGGGTCTCCGGGTGGCAGTGGACGCCGTTCTCGCCGGCGGCCTTCTTTTCGGCGATCAGCGCGTCGATGACCCCGGCGTTTTCGCAGTGGACGCCGCAGATGCCGCCCTTTTCCTTCAGCTTTTTCAGCGCCTTGTACATGGCCTCGTCACCGATCATCATGGCCGGATAGGTCATGTACATCTTGAAGGAGGAGATACCCTCGGCGTACATATCGTCGATCTCGCGCTCGATGGTCTCGTTCCAGTCGTCGATGGTCATGTGGAAGCCGTAGTCGCAGGCACACTTGCCGTCTGCCTTCTCGTGCCAGAGCCGCAGGCCGTCGTGCAGCGTCTCGCCCTTGTTGGGGCAGGCAAAGTCGATGATGGTGGTGGTGCCGCCCCGCAGCGCCGCCCGGGAGCCGCTGGCAAAGTCATCCGCCGTGGTGGTGTTGCACACGTCCAGATCGAAATGGGTGTGGGCATCGATAAAGCCAGGAAACAGCAGCATCCCGGTCACGTCCACCACCTGTGCGCCGATGGCGGGAATATCGCGGCAGACATCGAGGATCTTCTCGCCCTCCACCAGGATATCGGCCCGGCGGGGGCCCTTGCCGGTGACCACGGTACCGCCCTTGAACAGCAATCTCATCACAAGACCTCCTCGTTTGTGTTGATTTCTGTCGGTATTATACCACTTTTCGCCCCACTGTGTAAAGCACAATAAAAACGTCCCAAGCCTTCCCCTTGGGGGAGCTCCCTCGTTAGCCTTCCCCTCGAGGGGTCCGCGGTGTTGAATGACACGCCGGTGGCATGTCAGACCCGTGGACCGACCGACCCGCAGGGAGACAGGTGGCGCGGGGCAGTCCCTCAAGCCTTCCCCTTGAGGGCGCCCCAGTGCGCACACTGGGGTGTGCACAGCTGAAGGTGTCAGCGAAGCTGACGGATGAGGGGTAAAAAGAAACTCTTATAATCCTCCCGCGTTAGCGGGAGGGTTATATATTTATCTCACCCCGTCAGAGGTGAGATATTATCTATCCCCGGCCGTCAGGCCAGGGATAATTAAGCGTAAAAAAGAAAGGCCCCACGGTCAAACGATCTTTATTCACCCCACCCTCGCCAGGGGGAGGGATAATTAAAGTCAAAAAAGAAAGGCCCGTAGGAAAGCAATCTTTACTATTCCTCCCGCGACAGCGGGAGGAATATATATTTATCCCCCGCGGCAGCGGGGGATATTTATTTCGTCCGCGCCGACAGGCGCGGGCTGATTAAGCGTAAAAAAGAAAGGTCCCGTAGGAAAGCAATCTTTACTATTCCTCCCGCGGCAGCGGGAGGAATAATTAAACACAAAAAAAGAAAGGCCCAGTGGGCCTTTCTCTTTTTTGAGTTTAATTAGAACTCCTTTTTCTTGCCGATGACGACGGCGGAGCCGGCGACGGAGGTCAGAGCCATACCGACGTACATAGCGATACCAGCGTCAAAGGTCTTGGGGGAGGTGGTGTTGCCAGCGGGAGTGGTGGTGGAAGCGCCGTTAGGAACGACAACATAGCCATCAACGCCGGTCAGAGTCTCGGTCTTGGAACCAGCAGGAGCCTCACCGGTCTTGTAGATAGCGGTGGTCTTGGAGCCGCAGATGCCGCAGACAGCCTCAGTGGGAACGACCTTGCCGTTCTCAACCTTGGAAGCGGAAACGACCCAAGTGTGAGCCTTCACCTCGGCATTGGAGCCAGCCAGCTTAACCAGCTTGCCGTCAACCAGAACGCTCCAATCCTCGCCAGCCTTGAACACCTTGCCGGTGTGCTCGCCAGTGGTGATTTCGTAATACTTGCTGTTGTCGGTGTTCACGACCTGACCGCACTTATAACCAAAGTCAGTGAAAGCCTTTGCGGAAGCAGCATACGTGGGAGCAGCGTCAACCTTGGTCACATAGAACAGAATATCCTTCTTACCAGTGACAGTCACAGCATAATCAGCAACAGTGGGAGTGGTGGTCTTGACGTAGATAACGCTATCAGCATCAGTCAGATACTCCAGGTTGCCAGTGCCATCGGAATAGCTGGCAGCAGCGGTGATGGTGATGGACTTGTTGGTCTTCTCGGCCACAGCGCCATTCGCAGCGATGACCTTACCACTGATGTTGGTGCTATTGGCCAGATACAGGTCATAGTTGTCCGCCGCGAAAGCAGTGGTGCACAGTGCCAGAGCCATGACCATGGCCAGCACAGTTGCAATGATCTTCTTCATGTTTGTTTCCTCCATAAAAATTTGTTTGTGTCGGACTTGACCTCGCCACTCTCGCCAGCGGTTTACAACGTAAACATCATTATGTTGTAAAAATTTTTACGGATTTTATTGCCAGTTATTTCCATTTTTGAGATAGTGACATCGCGCCGTTAAAAATCGCCCGAAATTGGAAATAATTTCCATTTCTTCCATAATTTACCAGTAATTTACGCAATTTATCTGATCGCCTGTGAAGCGTAATTCCTGTGTAACGCAGCATTTATGCAATTCAAATCGAGATTTTCAAAAAACGCAACAACTTTGCTGGAAAAATTTTCCAGCTAAAATTGTAAAGTCATTATGTAAACTGTTCGGCCCGAAATGCGCCCCAAATCCCGTTCATAATTTGGTTACAATTTAGGCAAGTGAAGTGGTTTTTGCGTAAAGTGAGGTTGGTTGTTTTTTCTCAAATTTTCGTAGGGAGGGTTTCGCGCCCCCGAGCGCGAGCTACTTTTGCCCCCGGCGGCAAAAGTAGCCAAAAACGCCGCTTAGACCTACGGTCTAAGAACCCCTTGGCGCGGGGCGAAACGTTCCTTGCGGGTAATTTTCCCACGCGACCACGGAGATTTTTCCGGTTTTTTCCTCGGTCAGAAGGACTGTGCCAGCACAGCTTCCCGCGTGGCGCTGTCGCGCGCCGCTGGCTGGTGCCACGGTAGGGGTTTGTGCTCTACCGGTTTTGGCGATTGTCAAATCGCGCCAAAGCCGCCCGGAGGGCGGCTTTGGGTGGTGCACCCCCGGGCGCGGGGGTACATCCGTGAATGCTCCGTTAAGATGCCGTTAAGAAATCGCCAATTTTCTTGAAAACCAGATTTCAGAGTGCTACCATGAAACAACGTAGGGGGCGCGAGGTACAGGCCTCGCGCGACAGGAGGGGAGCTCCCG